>Ga0307931_1000530_pt1 | contig 24070 bp, 18 predicted proteins | sample OrgLakmetageno47_FD_201816 | JGI IMG/M metagenome (GOLD analysis project Ga0307931, IMG submission 201816) | Saline water microbial communities from Organic Lake, Antarctica - #47 | ecosystem: Environmental > Aquatic > Non-marine Saline and Alkaline > Saline | place: Antarctica: Organic Lake...
TTGAGAGCAGATTGATGTGCGCCAGCTTTGTTTTGGACGGCGGAGCGGAATTCGGGGGTGCTAAAAGGTGCGAAGGGGTCTGGCATGGTGGAGAAGAGGGTGTTGGAGTACTTGCAGGCGCGGCTTTTCCTGAACCATACTGTATTATTGTCCCCCATCAATGAGTCATACGTCATAAGTCATCACATGGCCACTCAAGAAGTAAGAAGCGCAATTTTTTAAAAAAAAAGCACTAATCTTTAGAGCCCGATGCTTAGTTGATTCGCATAATAGCCTGACTTAAGCCGAATTCCTATTCTTCCTTTGTCCTTCTGAATTCTTCGTTCTTCCCCTCGGGGCCTGTGTCTAAATCCAAGTTGCCCATTGCGACTAGCAGTTACAGCTGGGATTTGAAGTTTACAGTGAAGACTCGCGGCTTATATGGTTTTGTGCGCAATGCAGGAGCATGGGCCTGTTCTGGCAACCCCTCCTCCTACCGCATCGGAAGTCGCGAGGGGAGGGGAAATACATGCGCGTGGCGAATGGCCTTGGTTTATTAAATCTTCCATACTTAATACGAATACAAACGCCTAACCCCAGTCGTTAAGTTTTCATTGCATTAGATTAACGACTCTAGCATGCGGGTACACCTGGATATTATTACGCGGAAAAGTGGCTACGAAAGTTCATTGCTCTACTAGCGGTAGAGCGGACGAATCAGGGGTGCCTTGCAGAACCCAACCCGCTAGTGAGAGCCACTGCGCCTGAGCATTCTGGGCACGCGACTCCGAGCACGGGCCGTGACCGGTACAAGTCTGCTAGTCGCTGAGCTTCCATAGCTCTGGTATTATTCCGATGTACTGCCTCCATCGAGTTTACTTGTCTTCGCGCTGGAGTTATGGTGGATACGGCATCCGCATTTTGGCTTGCTGCGAACTCTAGCGCACGCTCAGTGGCCTTGAGGCTATCTTCACGCAAAACGTGGCCACAGCTGAACACTGCCATACGTGAGAGACCGGCAGGTGCCTGCCCAGGCGTTACGCTTCCGCTCCATGGAGAAGAAAAAGATGAAGTAGCTGGAGCAAAGCGGCCTACGTTTGCACGGTTTTGAGCCAAGGATCGAGCTGCCGTGATTGCACTGGAATTAGTCTGGAAAGCTTCATGGCAAGAAGGTGCTTGAAAGCTGCCGTTGCTGTTGGTACCGCTAGTGCTGTAGCCACGTGCGTCGCGTAAAGTAGACACTGCGCGCTTCCACTGTGCTTCAAGTTCGTTTCGCGCAGCTACACTCTCTGGCGAGACAGTTGCAGCAGCAGCTGCTGCTTGGGCAACGCTCAACAGAAAGTTACGCGAGAAAGGAGGCAAGTGCTGCGAGTTAAACCTTGGAACTTCGGAAATGGTGTCAGCGCAAGCAGGAGCTGAGAGAGGAACTGAAGCCGACGACGAAGGCGAAGGAGTAGTATCGGTATCAGGATTAGTGTCAGGATTAGTGTCTACATTTCGCCGTCCGCGGCGTAGCACAAACCCCATGAAACGCCGTGCCGTGCGACTGCCTACTGCTTCGTCTCCCGATGACTTTGACCGAGCAGCTTCTTCGGTTGCTATACGAGCCAAAAGAAGAGCTTCGAATTGAACGAGCCGCGGAGGTCCGAGCGCAGAGCATTGCCAAGCATCTAGAATCAAGTCCCAAATGCCGTCCCCACCTTCGCCTGCTGGCCGATCCAGCACATGGGATTCGAGCAGCAACGCAAGCGAGGTCTCAGCTGCTTTAGGTGCACTCTCATTTTCGCCACTAGCCTCTTTTGCATCTTGCTTTGCTGCTGTATCCGTAGCACCCTCCTCTTCTTCGTCACACTTTTCAGTCACTTCATCTCGGCCAGTGAAGACATCTGGCGATGGCAATGAAGCTAGCATCGACGTCGCCGGTGCCTCGGGCGACTCTTTACTACTTTGTAGCCGGTCAACGAGAGCATTGAGGCGCATCTCCAACGCAAGCGGCCAATCCCCGTGCGCTTCAAGTGTGGCTGCTGCAGGAGTCCACAGCCCGCGATCAGCCAGCGCTCCAACATTCGCAGCGCAACGGTACTGCCCCGCAAGCGCAACACAGCACGCAGTCAAAGCTTCCAGTGCTTGTGTTGCTGTACTTGACTGCGTTTTACTGCCAGTGTTGTCGTAGTGAGTCTCGTCTCTTTTGCTGGTATTGTTGCCATGATGCAAGGTTGAGCTTTCGCCACCAGCAGCAGAAGGATGTACAGTGTTGACGGCTGCACCCGAAGAGTATGCTAAGTCCATAAGGCAGCCAAGCAACATGTCGGCATCGTCAGGGCCGCCACGCGAAGCTCGAGGAAGTGCAGCGCCTTTCCCAGTCGATACTTTAAGAACCCCAAGAGATCGCCATCGGGCAGCTTGCAGTGTACATTGGTCGCTCTTCATTTGTTGACGACTACCACTGCCATCGCCATCATCCCTGGGGTCTCGAATGCTTCTTGTGCCCGCACTATTGAGTAAGCCACACCATATGGCTAACGTGTCAATCACAGAGTCTGTCTCACACGGCGTTAAATGACCGAGCACACTGCCACTGCCACTGGCTCTACTACTACCACCACAACAACTACTCGCATCTTCTCCATTCAGAACACTGCTGTCGATGCTGCCGTCGTTACTAAGGTCTTCCTTGATTTCAAAGTCCAAAGCCGCCGCCGTTGGCAATGCTGCACGCACCCATGCTCGGTGGGGTGCCAGTGCTGATGGTGATGACAAACAGGCACGCAGTCTAAGCGCTCGAGGAAACAGTGCCAGCTCCAGATATTCATTGCTGTGGGCGTTGGTGAATGTATCTTGGTTGCCAGGTCCACTGTCATGTTCATTGCTGCTGCTGCTGCTGCTGTTTTTGCCACAGCTAGTGCTCTTAGGACTGCGGCTCTTTGCATCGCCACAACTAAATTCAGTACTGAAGTCCGCGATAGGTCTTTCCCAAGCCAGTTCGCCATTTCCAGCAGTCGCAAAAGCTTCCTCCCAACCATTGTCTAATAGCCATTCAACGTCTGCCAACGTCAACGGTGAAGAATCTCGAGTGCTACTGCTGCTATTTCTAAAATTATTTTGGTTCCCCGTCATCGACGTACTCTGAAAGTTGATGTGTGCAGCAGCAGCAGCTCTAGTATCTATTGCAATGACTTCCAAAGCTCTTGGCACGCAGTTGCACGTCCCTGCTAAACGCAAACCAAGTGACCGGCTCCAAGAGAATGGTGTAAGATGACCAATTCCACCCAATGTGCGGCGACGCTGGTAGCAAAGCTTCACATCAGGTCGTTTTTCTGTTTGGCATAAATCTGAAAAGATTGGTACTTCACTGAAGAGTCCAGCACTTGCAAGATCGTCTGCGTTTAGCACTTTCTCCTCCTTGTCTTCTTTTGCACTTTCAAAGCCATCATTGGTATAGGAGGAGGCTGTTGTTGCAATTGCCGCCGCAACTGCTGCAGAATTCGCAATGCCTAAAGACAATGTAGAAGAGTCTTCACTGAATCTGCTGGCGCGTGTCGCTTTGGCAACAGTCTCATCAACTGCTGCTGCTGCTGCTGCTTGGGCAGGCTCTGCTCCAGCTACCAACAAGGCTATCACTGGAAAAGGTACCTCGACAAGGGCTCTTGCGCACAAGCTGCCAAGCTCCGCTGAATCAACTCTTTCATAGCTGCACTGGTTCAAGTCCGCATCATACTTTTGGTCCTGAGTCATCACCATAGCTTTTAACTTGGTGCGTGCAGCAGTCACAGCCGCTTTTGCCTCAGCTACCTCGTCAGATTCCAGGTTTTCTAACGCTTGCTTTCTCGGTGTTTTGGCTTCAGTGCTTGCTGAGCTCCACGAAGGCGATGCTGATGGAGCTTCAGCACTATTCAAATAATCTTCAAGAGACTCAACAAATGCTTCAGCTTTTCGCAGGGCTGCCAATTCCCACTCCACGAGTAAAGACGCCAAGCGTGCTGCCAAAAGCTTATCGATAGTTGCATCGTCACTAATATCCCCCTCGCTGTGGATTTCCTCGAATGCATTAATCTGCCCATTAAGTTCTGGTATACTTACCCTACAATGCCTGCCATCACTGATGGAAGCACCGCCGCTGTCGCTATGATATTTCTGCTTCCTGATACCACGGTTGTAGTAAAGCTCAAACAAAGCAGCTTCAGCGACTTCTGCTGCCAAATCGGTGTGGCTCATTTTTGCTTGTGTCAGCGCTTCACGGAGAGCCCACGCAGCACGGATGCCTGAGCTGCATTCAGGCAGCTGGCTGCTGCTAACATATTCAGCATCACAGTTGAAATGCCTCTTCGCACTAATGTCGTGATACGTACTTCTAAGATCATTTGGCGGTACTTCAAGAAAATGTACTGCACGCCCTGTCCATGCCAGCGCTCGCCTTACGCCTATGTCCTCGAACCCACGGCTGGGGTGGGCGCTGCCTTGCGTGTTACGTGCATTGTTGTTAGAACTATTGTGTTCCTTTTCCACAGCACCTGCGACTGTCATTCCAAAGATATGGGACGCATCGCCTGCTTCAGCTTCAGACTGGCCTCCGTCATGATCCCCAATTGTGTCAACTGCAAGAGGCGCACAGGCCACGACACCGGGAAAATTACTATTTATTCCGGTGCCACTACTACCACTACCATTGCTGTAAATACGACTGTCGCTAACTTGCTTGGAACTAACACCCAGGTGCCACAGCGGCTGCGCCAGAGCAACATTGCCATCTGCGCTACCAACCCCAAGCAACGGCAGGCTGTGTCTGGAAAGAAGTGGAGCTGCCGAGACTACCACTGTCATAGGATTGGCATTACTTCTGTGGCTACTGAGATTACCGTTACTTTTAAGGGAGTGACCTCTGCCATACCCGCTTATACTGCCCAGTAGGACGCGCCCCAGAAACGAAACACTGCCATTAGTTATAGTTTGAGAAACGTCAGAATGATCAGTTTGTTCAGCTTCTGAAAGTACGGCTGAGACTATTGCTGGTGTTGAAATATCCCGAGAACAAGTCGTCGCGTCTACAATTGTTCCCAAATCATCCACAGAGGAGGAAGAAGAAGAAGTGGACGAATCATGCACTGGGGCAGTCGGATGAAGAGCTGAGGGTATTCCAGCATCAAGCGATGAATGATTACCACCACTTAGCGCAGACATGATGGCAGCAATATCAGCTGAAAAGGCAGCTTCATGGTCGGTGTTATCTCCTGCTGTGTTGTCTGTTTGTTCCCCAGCCTGCGTGTTGGCATGCGAATCATCGTACGCCATCCACTCTGTTCCATCACCTGACATCGGCATGGGTATACAGAACACGTCCAGGCAGGTGCCGCTGAGCACGCCGACGGTAACAGCTCGACTAATGCCCACTGCCACTGGCACTGTAGATGATAGTTCTGGAGACGGCAGTGCCGCTATCTTTGCAGCTACTTCTGACTGAAACCCATCGACTAGTGGAACAAGCGTCCGAGGCACGCAAACGGCAGAATTAGACTGACAACTCGTACTTGTGGTGCTACCATGCTTCTGAAGTGGCGCATCTAATGGCGGAAGAGAAAGTCTGCGCAAGCCTAGATAGAGAGGTTTCACAGGTTGTACTTCAGCTGCTGAATTTTGAGATGAGGGTGATGCGGGTAAGTCTTTATTGCTGTAAGTAATGCCATTCTTCTCAGGCTTTGGGCTTTCGGAGCCATCCGCCGAGGGCTTCACGTGCCATCTTCGAGGAGTGTGGCTGAGCACAAATCCGCCAGCGTGGCTGTTTCCAAGGCCTTTGTTGCACGCGTTGCTGCTTTCCTCTCCCCTAGACGAAGAAGTACCGCCATCATTGGCTGCTGAGCATGTTGCGAGAAGCCCGCAATGGCACGGGCCACCAATGGAGGCTAAGCTTTGAACTGGCGCAGCAAGCCGCATCGCCCACCGTGTGCTGTGCTCTGGAGACACAGGGTACGCATTCTCGAGGCTTATTGGCACCGGCACGAGCGTAGTTGCAGGCAGCGCTCCATCGGGGCAGTGCACGCCTAGGCTTCCGAGAGAAAGCTGAAGCCGGTCTTCGAAACCCAGAGGCACTCGCTCATAAAATGTCAGCCGTGCGCCGTGCGCAATTACCGCTAACACTCGCGTGGGCACCTGGCTAATACTGCTCGTATCTATGCCACCTTCGCTGCTATGCCCACTGCTATATCCACCATTAATTGTCGAATCTTTATCATGGTCGTCCTCAAGTACTGTCCACCACGTGCAGCACGGCGAAGTCTTGGGTGCCGTTTCCGTAGGTGCAGGCGATCCTGTGGGAGCACCAAAATTATTCCTGACCGTTTGTTCACCTTTTTCTAATTGCTGAATGCTACCCTCTACTTCTAAATCACCCAAGCCAACGTCATCTGAGAGCACCGTCTCAGCGGCTTCTGACCCACTGAAAGAAGTGCGTTCGCCTTTTTGGTCATAACGGCTGCTTCTAGAATTTGCTGAGGGTTCACCGCGAGTGCTTCGGTCTAACTCTACTGACTCAAGTCTCAAACCAAAATCGTCTTGGAGAGGTGATCCTTTAGATTCTGACTGATTAGCTTGGGGCAACAATGCGGTATTCATATAGAGCAGTTCTTCCGCTTGGGTGCGAGCACTCCAACCCTCTTTGGAGGCAGCCATTGATGCATCATCGTCCGAGTTGTTCCGCTTTTTCTTCTGATGCAAGGCTAGTAGCATGTGTACAGGTAACAAATATGCAGGTCCACCTCTGCTCGTGACAACCAACAAGTCTGCGCCGTCCGGTGACAAGGTTACTGCCTCCATAGGGTGAGCCGCTTGCCAATGGAAGCGAGCTGTTTCTCGGGACACAACTCCGTCGCCAGCCGCACAACGCACGCTTAGCAGCACAAGGCGCTGTGAAGTAAAAATTGCAGCAAACACGTCGTTTCCATGGGCCGTGGGTGCCATCGTTGCCGTCGTCGAAACGATGGCGCCGAGGTCGTCGTCAAACGTCAATATTTCCATCCTGAAAGACCTTGCTAGACAAATAAAATCTAATCAGCCTACTTTGAAAGCATTCGACATCTCATAGTTGTAGGGTCTAGTAGATGTTTAAAAGCATTCTGACGGGCAAGTGAGCTAAGCTGAATAACGGAGCACCGCATTTTCTCGCATTCTAATAAACCTCCACACAGAAATGTCTTGAAGAATTCGTACATTTTATGCGATCGCCAAATCGCTGTTGTTCGTTGTAAGCTTTCGTTGTCGACACTCCTTCACATCTACTCACTACTCACTAACTTTCTTTAGGCGCAAGATTAGCTTAGGGGGTGCCTTGAAAGATAGCCATGTCCTCATTTGCAACTACCCCAGGAACAAGACTTCCGTCGGTGCTGGTAACAGGAACTCCAGGAACTGGCAAAACTGCGACGTGCTCGCGCATTGCGGAGCTCGTGCCTGGAATGAAACACATCGAAGTCTCAGCTATGGTGAAGGCTGAAGGCTGGCACGAATCCTGGGATGACGAGTTTCAAACCTATGTATTAGACGAAGACGCGATGCTTGACGGTTTAGAGGACCAAGTCTCGGCTGGCGGATGCGTTGTCGACTTTCATTCTTCTGATTTGTTTCCCGAGCGATGGTTCGACCTCGTGCTCGTGTTGCGATGCAATAACACAGCACTCTTCGATAGGCTTACTGCACGAGGCTACGCACCCAACAAAGTAACTGAAAATTTAGAATGCGAAATTATGCAAACTGTGCTCGAAGAAGCGCGAGAGGCGTACCCAGCTGAGATTGTGCACGAATGTCCGTCTGAGTCCTTGGAGCATCTGGAAGCGAATGTTCAGCGCGTTGTCGCATGGATACCTGCTTGGCAGGCCAACAACGACAAATGAAGAGTGACTACATTGCTGAAAAATTTGTATATAGTCGTTATACGGATTTATGTGTGCCTGATTGGCAACTCCTCTAGTATAAGCTGCATTGCTTTGGCCCTCTAATTTCGGCCCCTCGTGGCCCGTGTCATGTCAAAACTATTTAGTCAAGATAGTTACTCGAGATAGGACTCATGCCGAAACCAAGTAGAGAATATTCCAGGTGGCATTTTGGATTCTGTGTTGCATTGTCCTTGTATCGGGCCCCACTCTTACCTTTCTCTGCTCTACTAGGTTACTAAGGCCAAGACAGAGGCCAGCTGGCCCTGGCCAGCGGCCAGCTCATCAGATTTAAAAAAAAAAATATGTTTTTGCTGTTCTGTTTTCTAGCTCCCGCGGCTTCCACGCCTACTATGCTTCCGAGTTTATGATCACTTCCTTTTGCTGTGTCTGATGGAATATGTTATGTCCTTCGGAGTTATGTGAAACCGTTTATCATTTATCATTTGTTCATCTAAGAAGCGACAGGCCAGTTGAGCACGTTCGCTCCTTAATCAGCCAGTCCAGTTCCGAGCAAAAGGCACTCAGAAGGAAAGTGCTACAGCTAAATGCTTCCGTCACTTTCTCTACTTGCTCTTGTACGACTCAGGCCATGTCACCCCTACTAGCTTGGACGAGAGGTCGAACATTTTCTTCTGCTTTTCTGGGTCCGACACTTGCGACGACTGGTCGTTCTCGAAAATTTCACCTCCGCTGCCGCCCGCGCCCGTGAGCTGTTTCGTAGAAGGGTCTACGTATGCCACCTGTTACAATGGAATAAATAGATAGGATCATGATATTCCAATACCGATGTGAGAATAGGAGCAATGTGCATTCGATGAAAGTATGCGTAGTAGCAGTACTCGTGTGGCTGAAAGAAATTCGCAAATTTAATGAGTTCTTGGAACCAAGGGTAAAATAGGAACGAAATAGGAAGAGCAAAGAGCTATCAGAGTGAACTAAATATTAGAGGTATCAATAGAATCAAAGACACAAAGGTAATTTCTAAGATTGGTATTGAGCACCACTCATTCAGGCATTATTGCGAAATCTACTTATATCAAATACACTTCCATGGCACATGTAGCTACAAAAAGAGGGGCGCCAGGCGCATACCGTTTTGGCGCCGCCGTTCCACGACCAGTACACGTTGGACTTGGCGCACTCGGGCGCTGCAATCACTTGCGCCAACCTGTCGCCACTTTCTGGCATAGACACGTAGCCGCCAGTGACGTACCTGTTGAGCGGACCACGCATGAAAAATTCGAAGGACACGCGCACAAAGAATAGAACAACAAAAACACCCAATCCCAACAAAAAAATAAGGAGCGACGTTGTCAAGGGATTTGAATTCAAACCATCGAATATTTTAAGCGCAACAAACGGACATGAAGATTCAAATGAGCCAGTGCAGGCGCGTGGGGATAAGACACGAAGGAAAGCGTAGGCCTCGAAATGTAGGAACCGAGAAAAGATAAAGGCGAGGCATAGCTCTCACGTTGAACAGACTCTTTTCCTTCCCCCACCCCCTCTTTCGTACTTCATGAAGAGTGGAAACCCATCGCGGAACCATTGGCGTTTTTCTCGAAAAAGGTTGGAGTCAGCAACGCAGCCGGGGTACAGGGAGTTGAACTGAATGCCAGTGTCGTCGTGGTAGCGGCGGTGCAGCTCGGAAATGGTCATCATGTTGCACACCTGAAAGAGAGTGCAGCACAACGCAAGCACAACAACATAGCAGAGTCTTCATATCACGCGAGGAATGATCTAATGCTTCGAAGCCTTTTTTGATTTGTTTGTGTTTTTTGTTCAAGTAGAGAAGGCTAAATTTTAAAGGAAAAAAAAGTATTGAGGCCCGAAAAGATTCTCGAACCAAAAGTGCTACCTTCGTGTCTTTGTACGCTTTGGCCCCGAAGAAAGACTTGCCATCCACCATGGGCATTTCTTCTGGCCTCTTTTCGCCGTTGGCAATGGCTTCCCACCCTTGGAACTGCCCTACGTCGGCTCGGGGGTACACCAGGCCTCCACCCACCGTGTTGCTGTTGCCCGTAATACTGCCCACGATAATCACCCGCGCGTCCTTGGCCTTGTTTTTGGCCATGTCTTCGATGACCAAGTTGCAGAGCAAGAAGTGGCCCAAGTGGTTGGACGCCATGCTCAGCTCGAACCCGTCGGCCGAAAACGCCGGCTCCGGGTCGGTAGGGCGATACACGGCCGCGTTGCAGCACAATGTGTCGAGCGGCCGCGACCCTTTGAACTGCTTCAAGTCTTTCACGAACTGCCGCACCGACGAGAAGTCCGCCAAGTCGCACTTCAGTGCGGAGTACTTGGAAGTCGAAATTCCGAGCCGTTCCGCTTCGGCGTTCATTTTCGCCACGTCGCGCACTGCAGCAATGACGTAGTAGTCGTCACGGTCGCAAGTCAATGAGCGCGTAGCTTCTAGACCAAGGCCCGATGAAGCGCCGGTGATTACGCACAGCTTTTTGCCTTTGCCAGCAGCGTTGCCGCCACCGAAGTCGAACTCGAAAGACGGCATCTCGAACTTGAAGCCACTGACGGCCAGCGGAGACGTACGAGCTGATGCCAGGGCTGCAGTCGATCGGACTATCGGGGCTGGCGACAGCGTAAATGCAGCCGTGGAGCTCACCACTAGCGCCAATGAAAGGGCTTGCATCGTGGTTTGCTATTGAAAGTTGGCGAGACGCCTACACTTACTACAGCCTCCAACAACTACAAGATACACTCACCACGTACTCAACCACCCACGTGAATCGAACACACCTCAACCGATGTGTCGTTGTGAACTTATTTCTTTTCCTGCTCATTCTTCGGGTTCTTGTGTTCTGAAACCAAGCAAGAACCAGACAAAGTCAAACACGAAGCCCTCCTCGCTCGACACCTCGACACTCGACACGTCGTCACGTCGTGTAAGTTGTGTACCTCTGTAGTAACTTATTACTTACATCTGCGGAGCGTGGGAAGCCCTGACACCTATAATTACACGTCTGCAGGGCTGAAACCCTGTGAGTGCGATAATAGTGAATACTACCACATACCTGCCAGCCCCTTATAGGCTTTTTTTAAATTACTTGAGCTACTCGTAGATACATGATCTTCCGAAGCAAGCAAGAGCTCAAAAACTTTAACTACGTAGCCCCCGCTTCTCTCGCTTGTGGTGCACGAAATCTCGGGAGCAAATAAATCAGAAATAACCTCGGGGAAGTAAGTATGTTATAATGTCAGAGCCACTGCATTCAGAGCCACCCAAACCAGATAATCCGAGCTCGCAATCTGATGAAATACCTGCGGCTAAACCTGCCACAACCACTGATGAAGGAGGGGTAATTACCAGCTCGGATGTATCGTCAAGCTCTGTCGCTCGTGCTGATGGTGCGGAACCTCATGAACTAGTCTCCACAAATTTTAACCATGACAGCAAAAAAGCTGTGGCCGTCTGCTCTGAGATTGATATGCCAATTCCTCATATCCCACATTCATCCGAGCCGCCGGCGCCTATCGCCGCAACTACTGTGCAATATCGCACCATTAACAGTGGTACCTCCAAGGTGTCAGGCGCTAAAAATGTCAACAACGTGGAGAGTAGAGAAGCAGCTGAAGAGGAGGATAGCAGTAGCTCTTCAGTGGAAGGAGAGGGCAGAAATGAGAATGACACTTGTAGTGTGCGTGCTCTCTCGTGACTCTCGTGGCAACCAAGTATAGAAAATGTATTGCAACAAGTTCACCCTGGCTCCCATTTGACTTTTTTCCGCTGCTCTCGCGCTGGGACATTTTTTCCAAGACATTGGGACATCCCTGGCACACGCCGCTGCGCAACACGCCAAAAATTATGCATCCTCTCACGGAGGTCTCCGGTATGCGAGGACAACGGAAGAACTGTTCTTGAATTCAAAACAGGTTGAAGAATCTCTACGGGAAGTTTTGGGCGAGGAGAACACCGCAGAATTGCTTAAGATTTCTTTGATGAATGGAACCAACGCTGTGGGGAAAGTAGAGACAGAGAGATTTAGCCAAGCTACCCGAGCAACGAAGTCCTCCAAGAGACTCTATCAAAGTGCTCCGTCACAAACTTCGGAGGAGAATGATTCCTCTGGATCCGTGGTCGATCTTGAGGCTTTGTCGTCAGTGGGTCCTTCGATAGGCCTTGCTTTTGACGCAGTGCTTGTAGAAAGACTTCTCTACAAAGAAATCATCGAGCTGATGCCAAAGTCGCAAGCGGGCAACGGTCCAAATGCCACCTGCACCATCGGCGCCACCGTCTACCTCACTGCTGTTCTTGAGTGCGTCATACATTTGAAAGTCTATTCGATTTGCCACCTTAATCTTTTGTGCACTTTTTAATTGCTTTGTTTGCATGTTTGGCACTGCACTCACTTGGAATTGATCTTGCTAAATTTCACCTTCACGATTACATCTTGATTTCGTGCACTTCTGCGTGTTTCTTTAATTTCCTTGTCTCTACTGCCTGGGTACTTTTTATATTTGCCTCATTATTTTTTCTTGTTCTTTGTCAACAAAATTGCCTTCTACACGCTGAAAAGGTACGTCTCAGCAGAGTGGCTTGAGCTTGCTGGCAACATTGACTCTACGATTAGGGCGACTTACTTCTTAAAGGTAGTCATTCAACCTTGATTTGTTAGACATTTCATATTCGATATTCTTTAATCACTTACCAATTTTATAAATTGAAATCTTAAGTGTTGCATTAAAATTATATTCGTTTCACATTTCGAAAGTGTAGAATTTATACAGGACAGCGCGTACTACAGTAGAATGATATACTTTTTTTAAATTGTACTACACTGCTGTGACTTCTGGAATGTCTCATAATAGGTTGCCAACGAAGATCAGGAGCTCGGGGCATTGGTTTCACCCCATGTGCTCAAGACGATGATAGGAATTAGCAGCGAAGAAGATTCTAGGGTAAATTTTGACAGCGAGACTACGACGGGCGACGTACGTCAAAGCATAAACAGTTGTGGTATCTGTAACTGACGTAAAGGAGTGTTCTTTTTGAATCGTTTGACCTTAATTTCGCTGTTGTATCTATGTTACCCCCTTACGTACGAAGAACTTGGACTCTGCACTCCTGTCAAAATAATTCATACAGGTTTCTGAGATCGATGCGCCAGTCTTTGACCCGCAACCCTCATCCGAGCCGCCAGCGCCTCTCGCCACAACTACAGTACTGCTCAATATCGCACCAGTGACAATGGTACCTCTAAGGTGACAGGCGCCAACAATGTCAGCAACGTGGAGAGTAGAGCAGCCGCCGAAAAGGATGATAGCAGTGGTACCTCAGTGGAAGGAGGGGACGGCAACAAGAGTAAAGGTTGTGGCGTGGGCGCGGGTGCTCTTTCGTGGCAGCCAAGTGTATTCAAAGCCTGGCAAATGTATCAACCTAACAAGCATGTGACTACTTCTGCTGCTCACGCGTTGGGATTATTCTTTGAAGATATCGGGGCATCCCTGGCACGCGCCGCTGCACAACATGCCAGAAATGATGTATCATCTGAAGGAGGCTATCGCTTTGCAGGGTCAACAGAAGGCTTCCTCTTGAGAGTAAAGCATGTTGACGAAGCACTTCGGATTGTGCTGGGCAAGAAGAACACCCCAGAATTGTTTAAGCTTGCTGTAGCGCAGGGAATCAAGGCGGTAAGGAAGTTAAGATCAGCGAGCAGACTACAACCAACTCGGCCAACTTTGTCTTCTTCGACATATCGTCAAAGTGCTTTGTCGTTACCTTCTTCGGTGAATGTCAATATTGAGGCTTTATCGTCGGCGGGTTCTTCAGCAAACCTGCATTTTGACCTCGTGCCTGCGGAAAAACTTCTTAATAAAGCAATACTTCTGCTGCTCACGCGTTGGGATTATTCTTTGAAGATATCGGGGCATCCCTGGCACGCGCCGCTGCACAACATGCCAGAAATGATGTATCATCTGAAGGAGGCTATCGCTTTGCAGGGTCAACAGAAGGCTTCCTCTTGAGAGTAAAGCATGTTGACGAAGCACTTCGGATTGTGCTGGGCAAGAAGAACACCCCAGAATTGTTTAAGCTTGCTGTAGCGCAGGGAATCAAGGCGGTAAGGAAGTTAAGATCAGCGAGCAGACTACAACCAACTCGGCCAACTTTGTCTTCTTCGACATATCGTCAAAGTGCTTTGTCGTTACCTTCTTCGGTGAATGTCAATATTGAGGCTTTATCGTCGGCGGGTTCTTCAGCAAACCTGCATTTTGACCTCGTGCCTGCGGAAAAACTTCTTAATAAAGCAATCCTTAATTTAATGCCTGATTCGCAAGCAGACAACGGCCCAGTAGTCACATGCACTATAGGCGCGGCCGTCTACCTCACTGCCGTTCTTGAGTACGTAAATACATTTCAATTTCCATTTACAAAAACTGCACAAAGCTACTGTACTCAGCTCTTACGTTTGTGTTGCCTGTAACCACGCATTCAAGCCGTTATCGTTTATTTATACGTAACTTTCATGCCATGTTGGCTTCCCTTCCTGGTCTCATTTCATGCGCCTTTACGTAAGCTACTTCTCTCTTCCGAAGACTTCGTTGTACTTTGGCGCAGCTTACTCTCTTTTCTTATTGTCAGCTTGACTTCTTCTTTGTATCTTGAACAGGTATCTCTCAGAAGAGTGGCTCGAGGTTACTAGCAACATTGACTCCACGATTAGAGCGCTTCACTTCATCAAAGTATTGCTGCCATTTTATTTGATTTCTTGATTTTATTTCCGTCTTCCTTTGATCACTCATGAACACTGCTACACATTATCATTCCAGTCAGTCATTACCTTGAAGTACATGTTATTTGCCTCTACATCGCGGACTCAGATATGAATAGTGCACTTTCCTGCTAAGAGTAGTAGCAAGATCGACAGTCTTTCATCTTGATTGTGGTTATTTGGGAATGTGACATAACAGGTTGCCAACGAAGATCAGGAGCTTGGGGCACTCGTTGCACCACATGTGCTCAAGGCGATCCGAGGAATTGCTAACCAAAAAAAATATGAAACTGACGAAGTAGGTGACAAAAGTACAAGTAGAGGCAGCAAAAACAGCGGTGATGTTCTTGGCTTAGCCAACAGTTCTGCCAATGATGGTGTCAGTAGCGCATCCACAGCGCCGTCGTCAGCATCGCTATCAAGGAGCGACTACAACGGTGGGGCTTCAACAAATAGGCGTGTAGTATCGAGCATGGGTAATCTTTCGGTCTCTGAAAATACTGAATCAGCAGCTCCTTCTTCCATTGCACTTGCAATGGGTTCGTCAGAGCCGTCTGATGTGGCGCTACCAGGTAAGAACAACGATGGGATATCCGTGGTCGGCAATCAAACAGTGTCGAACTTAGGTAATCCGTTGAAGGTTGCTGCTTCTGCTGCTGTTTCTTCCGCACAATCTTCAGTTATCCCGCCAGGAAAAGACAAGAATACTCCGAGAGTATCAAGCTTAGGAAATCCATTGCTTGAAGCAAGCACTGATACAATAGCTCTTTCTTCCGTGGCACCTGCAGCTACTACTTTGTCGGTGTCATCAACAGCCCAGGTCATGGCGTCCTCGCCACTCCCTGGCCCTCCACCTGTGTTGTCATCCTCGTCAAATGTTGCAGCGCCGAGCTCTGCTTCGTTTGCTGCTGCACTTGCAGCCGTGGTTGCCGCTGCTACGCCAAATGCAGGTAGCAACAGCAGCAGCAGCAGTGGCGGAGGCACGGTGCCAGTAGCAGTGTTGTTTCGTGCAGCGTTGGCGGCTGAAGCTGGAGAAGCCTTGCGGCAAACTCACGTTGCGCTGACGAGCGCGGCAGTTGCAAGCGGCGCAGATCAACAGGTACCAATGGGACTCTCATCCAACCATAAAATCTCCTCCGTGTTAAGCACAAGGGTTTTGAAATTCATAAAATTCATAGATTCAATTTCTCTGCTTCATCTAAACATTGTACTCGTCTATGTATATTGACTGCGCTCCTTTCATGGTTGGTTGTTTCCTGCAGTCTCATGGTACCAGTAGCCCTTTCAGTCAACCCCCTTCAATGGTTGGAGGCTTTGGTGGCATGCCTACTCAGTTTGCTTCTAACCTTGGCAACCCACAACCAGCTCCCTTCGGCATTACGCCCTCGACTTCTACCAGTAGCGGCCCATGCGACTTTGGTCAAGGAACAGCAAATAAATCTCGTTTTGATGTACCGGCTCAAAGAGGAGGAGGGATTGGCGGGTCGATGACTAGCATTGAAATTGGTGTACCAGCTCAAGGAGGAGCAGGGTTTGGTGGATCTCCTTTTTGTGCACCAGCTCATGGAGGAGGAGGGATTGGCGGTTCGACTGGCTTTGGATTTGGTGCGCCCTCAAATGAAACTTTTTCCAGCAACAGCAGAGCACTAAATACTGCCAAAGTCGGGCATGACGCACCTTCAATGGTTTCTCGTGAACAGCCAGTGAAATCGCTGGCTGCAGTACCAGCTTCAGGACTAGCATCACCGCCAGCGTCAACCAAAACCAATTTAGACAACAACGGATTACCGTTGGCGATCGGGCTCGGAGTTATGAGTGCTGGCCAACCTGCAAAAGCAGCATCGCTAGATGATACTATATCGCCAATTCTACCATCAGAAATGAAAATTAGCGAGATAAAGAACAAGAAGAACGATTTACCTGACTATGAGACCAGCAGCAATGAAAATAGCGATACCGACTGGGAAAATGCTGACGAGAGCGTATCTGATGGACATGAAAGCCGCAGCTCAGACAGGGAAGATTCTTGCTATGAATCTAGCTCAAATTCATACCACTCAGATAGCGAACATTTGGACGGCTCAGACAATTCATACAACACCGACAGCGACCATGATAGCGATACGGACGTATCCGACAATGAGTCAGAGACTTCCAACGGGGATATACTTGATTCAGATGGCAGTTCTTATTAAGACATACAGTGAACCCTGGTGGCTGCGGCCTTCCTGCATTGGGCTCATGACCACTTTTCAAGAGAGACTCGGCTGCTGGTGCGGTAATTACTGCACCTCAAGTGGGTGCCGACGCAGCCATCATTTTTCATCCTCAATCGAGCCGTCAACAACTGGAAAATCATCGACACTGCCTAACGAGTGCGCCGTGTGTTTAGAGCCTTTGCTTGCGAGCACAGTGCGTCTCTGACTTGCGGCCACCATATTCATGAAGCTCGCCTGGGCCAAATGCGATATGCTACTTCGAGAAACACGATGAGAAAGGCGAGATGGCAAAGTCTGTTGCCTCCTCTGTGGTACCGGGCACTAAAAACGAGACCAGCGCTCTTCGGAAGAGGAGCTTTGAATGAAAGCGCTTCGGTGGCTGCTTATGCTTTCACCCATCGAGGAGCTGCTAGCAAAGGCCCACTAGGATAAGTAGAGACACGGTTAAAGCCACAAAGCAGGGGTATGCGTATTAGAAAATGCCTTACTCACAATCCAGTCTGAATAAGTCCAGCCTAGCCTAGTTTAGATCCCTTTCCACCTAAATGGGGCTATGTGTAAGTACAACATTCACCTTCAGATCAAGTCTGAGGGGGCATTGCACCCTTTTGTATGATTATGTTCCTATCGATCTATCCTATTACCATCAAGGCCTTAAGGACTCGGGATTTGGGCTAGGATTGGTGTGGCTCTGGCTCAGCTTTCGCCCCACTCCAGCCTCGAGGCTCGGTCGGCCTACTCCCCTTCTCAAACGCATGCGCCTAAAGTTGAGATGTTGTTGAACTTGAAGCGACCTAGCACTAAACACTACTTTAAGCTAGTATGGGTGCTTGGATGAGGGAAATGGAAATTTAGATGCATTTATGATGGATATGAATATGGATTTGACACACAGGCTTCTGCCCGCAGCATTGGCTTCTGAGTCATTTGGGTTTGTATTAGTTCGAGTTCGAGTTCAAAGGGCTGGAGTTAGAGAGCTATCAAAAGGAATTCAAAGCAAAGCAGCTTATTAGTTGTGTGTTGCTATTTATAGAAGAGGGGCTAATCAGACACACATTCAATGAATATACATGTTGAAAGCTCGCTCAGTGCCTCTACCAACATATACTACGTGAACACGCGAACACGTGAACATCCGGTGGTAATTTCTTCACTACAGATAGTCCCTGTAGTTGGGAACTTTCTTCGAAAGGTGTGGTTTGTTTTCTTTTTTTTTTCCATACATACGCAAGCACGATTTCAGTGGTCTTGGGTCGTGGGCTACCTAGCTAGCTAGAGTGAAGTAAGTTAAAGTAGGAGCTGATAGACTGATAGAGCTCCAGCCCTGCCCAAGTTCTACCACCAGGGGGCTCAATGGCTCGGAAGCCTTCTACAACCGCACGTACTATCAAAACCTCCACAGGTACAAGATCAACGGCAATACCCATGGGAAGCAGGAATGCGCCACAACCACCTACTGAAGATATTGCCTGGACCACACCAGATAATTCAGGAGCAGTTCCTGCTGCACAGGCGTTTGGCGGGGGAACAAATGCAACTGTATCGAGCATGGGTAATCCACTCGTCTCTGAGAGCAACGCGCCGGCAGCTCCTTCTTCCAGTGCACCTGCGACGGGTTTGTCAGAGCCGTCTGTGACGTCACTGGGAAGTCTCGGGGTGTCCGCCATGGGTAACCCGTTGAAGGCTGCTGCAGCTCCTGCTGCTGCCTCATCGGCGGCGTCGCCATCAACAACGCTTCCAGGGAGTGGCAACAATGGTGTGACCTCGACAAATAGCGCTGGAGTATCGAGCATGGGTAATCCACTTGTCTCTGAGAGCAACGCGCCGGCAGCTCCTTCTTCCAGTGCACCTGCGACGGGTTCGTCAGAGCCGTCTGTGACGTCACTGGGAAGTCTCGGGGTGTCCGCCATGGGTTCCCCGTTGAAGGCTGCTGCAGCTCCTGCTGCTGCATCATCGGCGGCGTCGCCATCAGCAACGCTTCCAGGGAGTGGCAACAATGGTGTGACCTCGACAAACAGCGCTGGAGTATCGAGCATGGGTAATCCACTTGTCTCTGAGAGCAACGCGCCAGCAGCTCCTTCTTCCAGTGCACCTGCGACGGGTTTGTCAGAGCCGTCTGTGACGTCACTGGGAAGTCTCGGGGTGTCCGCCATGGGTAACCCGTTGAAGGCTGCTGCAGCTCCTGCTGCTGCATCATCGGCGGCGTCGCCATCAGCAACGCTTCCAGGGAGTGGCAACAATGGTGTGACCTCGACAAACAGCGCTGGTGTATCGAGCATGGGTAATCCACTCGTCTCTGAGAGCAACGCGCCGGCAGCTCCTTCTTCCAGTGCACCTGCGACGGGTTCGTCAGAGTCGTCTGTGACGTCACTGGGAAGTCTCGGGGTGTCCGCCATGGGTTCCCCGTTGAAGACTGCTGCAGCTCCTGCTGCTGCATCATCGGCGGCGTCGCCATCAGCAACGCTTCCAGGGAGTGGCAACAATGGTGTGACCTCGACAAACAGCGCTGGTGTATCGAACATGGGTAATCCACTTGTCTCTGAGAGCAACGCGCCGGCAGCTCCTTCTTCCAGTGCACCTGCGACGGGTTCGTCAGAGTCGTCTGTGACGTCACTGGGAAGTCTCGAGGTGTCCGCCATGGGTAACCCGTTGAAGGCTGCTGCAGCTCCTGCTGCTGCATCATCGGCGGCGTCGCCATCAACAACGCTTCCAGGGAGTGGCAACAATGGTGTGACCTCGACAAACAGCGCTGGAGTATCGAGCATGGGTAATCCACTCGTCTCTGCTGGCTCATCGGCACCACCATCTGCAACGCTACCAGGAAGAGATGGCAATGATCTGACATTGTCAAATAGTTTTGCGAATGTTTCATCAGTGCCGCCTGGAGCCCATGCGATAGCATGCTCACCACTACCTGGCTCCCCACCTTTGATACCATCCACATCAAATGTTGCAGCGCCGAGCTCTGCTTCGTTTGCTGCTGCACTTGCAGCCGCGGTTGCCGCTGCTGCGCCAAATGCAGGCAGCAACAGCAGCAGCAGCAGCAGTGGTGGAGGTACGGTGCCAGCAGCAGTGTTGTTTCGTGCAGCGTTGGCGGCTGAAGCTGGAGAAGCCTTGCGGCAAACTCACGCTGCGCTGACGAGCGCGGCAGCTGCAAGCAGTGCATATCCAACGGTAACTAAGTGCTTCTTCGCGACGAGAACTTAAAGACACACAAGAGGCGATTTTTTCTGCTCAATGCACTCTTGAGGATATATGTTCATATTCAATAGTTCCGTGTCATGCAGGTACTATATACTGTACATGCACGGTTTATTTCTTTCACTGCCTATAATGGCTTTCAATTTCTCTTCTCCTATGGATTTGATTTCAATTTGGTGTTTGCCTCTGCAGTCTTTCAATTCCAATGGGCAGCCTCTTACGGGACTGGCTGCCTCGGGTGGAATTTCGAACCAGTTTGCTCCTCAGGCAAACTTTGGCACGACCCCTGGAAATGGCCAACCTGGCTTTGGTCAATCATCTGCACACGGGTCACCATTTGCGGCACCGTCCTTTCAACCGCAAGCCAACGGGCAGGGCCCTGCGGGGAAGTTGTTTGCTGTACACACCGAGAACGAGCAGCCGCGAGGGCAACACAGCGGCACTTTAGGCTGCGGCACTGTCGGCTACCAATGCCTCACTGCTCAGCCACAATTCGCACATTTGAGCCTGGAAGAGTGCCGCCTAGAAAATTACGGAATCAAAGAGCAGGTGATACTGGCATTACTCTCACGCATTGAAAACCACTGCATGTAGGGGCTTTCCTTCTGCTTAGCATGATTTCAAGAAAGCGCAAGAGTTCTAAAGTTTACCCCAAGAGTAGTATCGTAAAATTACCTCCTCTGCATCATCTTAGGACTATCTTCGCCCGTATATCTTGACTGCGTTCCTCTTGTGGTTGGTTGTTTTCTGCAGTCATTTGGTACCAGCAGCCCTTCCAATCAAGCTCAAGCAACGGTTGGAGGCTTTGGTGGCATGCCTACTCAGTTTTCTTCTAACCTTGGCAACCCGCAACCAGCTCCCTTCGGCATTACGCCCTCGTCTTCTGCCAGTAGCGTGCAAATTGGCTTCGGCCAAGCCCCAGATAATGGATCTCGTTTTGGGGCAGCAGTTCAAGGAGGAGGGTTCGGTGCCTCGACTGGCTTTGGTCAATCATCTGCACACGGGTCGCCATTCGCGGCACCGTCCTTTCAACCGCAAGCCAACGGGCAGGGCCCTGCGGGGAAGTTGTTTGCTGTACACACCGAGAACGAGCAGCCGCGAGGGCAACACAGCGGCACTTTAGGCTGCAGCACTGTCGGCTACCAATGCCTCACTGCTCAGCCGCAATTCGCACATTTGAGCCTGGAAGAGTGCCGCCTAGAAGATTACGGAATCAAAGAGCAGGTGATACTGGCATTACTTGCACGCATTGGAAACCTCTGCACGTGGGGGCTTTCCTTCTGCTTAGCATGATTTCAAGAAAGCGCAAGAGTTCTAAAGTTTACCCTAATGATATGTATCATCACACATATGAATCATCTGCTTCGCCTAAGCATTGTACTCGCCTTTTGTGTTGACTGCTCTCCTCTCATGGTTGGTTGTTTCCTGCAGTCTCATGGTACCAGCAGCCCTTTCAGTAAACCCCCTTCAATGGTTGGAGGCTTTGGTGGCATGCCTACTCAGTTTTCTTCTAACCTTGGCAACCCGCAACCAGCTCCCTTCGGCATTACGCCCTCGACTTCTACCAGTAGCGTGCAAATTGGCTCCGGCCAAGCACCAGATAATGGATCTCGTTTTGGGTCAGCAGTTCAAGGAGGAGGGCCCAATAGTTCGACCGCTCCTGGATTTGGTGCACCAGCTCAAGGAGGAGCAGGGTTTGGTGGATCTCCTTTTGGTGCACCAGCTCAAGGAGGAGGGCCCAATAGTTCGACCGCTCCTGGATTTGGTGCACCAGCTCAAGGAGGAGCAGGGTTTGGTGGATCTCCTTTTGGAGCACCAGCTCAAGGAGGAGGGTCCGAAAGTTCGACCGCTCCTGGATTTGGTGCACCAGCTCAAGGAGGAGCAGTGTTTGGTGGATCTCCTTTTGGTGCACCAGCTCAAGGAGGAGGGTCCAATAGTTCGACCGCTCCTGGATTTGGTGCACCAGCTCAAGGAGGAGTAGTGTTTGCTGTCTCAAACGAGACGTCGTCTGGCTCGTCTAATGCAACGAGTAATGTCAAAGTCGGGGTCGACGCCCCTGCAACGGCTCCTAAGGAAGTGCCACTGAAAACACCGAGTGAGGCACCACCAGCAGCAGCAGCAGCAGCAGCACCGAACGAGAAGCCATCACGAGTAGAAGGAGCAGCAGCAGCACCGAACGAGAAGCCACCACCAGCAGCAGGAGCAGGAGCAGCACTACCAGTGGCAGCAGCAAAAGCACCCGCACCCGGATTAGACAACAACGGTTTACCGTTGGCAATTGCGCTCGGGTCGCACTCCTCGGTAAGCGCTGGATGTGGGAGTATGGGTGTGATTAGTCGAGTGATAGAGTGCGAGAAAAAAAGAGGGTCCATGAGAGCCCATGATGATAGAGTGCGAAAAAAAAAGAGAGCCCATGAGAGTGTGACGTTAAAAGTCGGCAACTTTCTTTCGATTCCTATGTGAACATTTAGTTGTTGTTTTTTTGAAAATGCATGCGTGAAATTAACGGATCACGCGGTGTACTGTGTGCCTTGATATGTTACAACACGCTATCGCTATTAAATGATAGGTGGAGCAGCCGTCCAGTTCGTCTTCTCACGGCAGTGACAAGGTTCCGCGGGATGACGAAACTTGGCGCCAAAAATTGCGCCCTGGTGATCTTTTGGACGCTCGAGATCGCGAAGGCAAATGGTTCGAGTCGGTGGTGGTGGCCCGCGGGGCCCTCTCAGCATTGGTGCCCCCTTTGATGGAACGTACAGGGATGGGCGCCGCCCAGAAAGCGCACCTGGAGAAGTTAATGGTCCAGCAGCCGTCGGCGGACGCGGTGGTGGTGCACTTCAAGGTGTGCACTGATGAAAACAGCGTTTTATTTTCTTTTTGTAAACATGTTCTTTGAGAACTGGAGGGTCGAATTACGTCACCTCCCTAGATGATAACAAAACTTTACGCACAGAAAATAGAAATAGTATTTTTTTGCTTATATTCTTGAGTGTCTGCTCTTTCTTTTTTGTGATATTGTGCGCAGAATGATGACAGGCTGCCTTTACTAACTTGCTTCTTCCTTCATCGTCTGCTTTGCGCCTGTACATTTCTGTTTTTTTTTTCATTCCCTGTACACTCGTGCGACGATCCCAAGGGTTGGGCCGACAAGTACGACGAATGCAAGCTGCTGACTGAGCAAGCGCTCGATTTACGCCCACCCTTTAGTGTGATGCCCAACTGGCGCGCGGTGTTAGCGGCGAACGATGTAGTGGAAGTGAAATTGCCCAAGGTAGAGGTCAACAACGACGGCAACGACAAGAACGATAAGAACAGCAACAGCAGTAGCAGCAAGGCATCGTCGTCGCGAACCTCCTCCCTTGAGCTGTGGTACACCGCTCAAGTGGTTCGCATGGAAGCCGACAAGGGCTTGGTGCACGTGCGCGCGCTTGTGGGGGGCACCAACACCCGTAATTATACGGTGGACGTGGACGCTGACAACTTGTGCAAGATTGGCACGCACCAAGACGAAGCATCAGCCCGAAAAGCCGTGCGAGAATTACCCCCCGACAAGGGCGACTCGGCTGGTGTGGCAGCAGCGGCGACCTCGCCCGCACCACCGAATACTGAAGCAGCAACTGGTTCGTCGTCGTCGTCGTCGTCGTCGTCGACTCTGCAACCCGCGGCTGAAAAAACACCTAATGTGCCTGACGAGTGCGCCGTGTGCTTAGAGCCCCTGCTTGCGAACACAGTGCCCCTGACTTGTGGGCACCTTCTTCACGAAGCTTGCCTGGGCCAGGTGCGGTCTGCTGCCTCGAAAAACGCTACAGACGGGAAAGGCGATGGCAAAGTCTGTTGCCCCCTCTGTAATGCAGAACAGGAGACGAGTCCAGCGCTGTTCGGAAGTGGAGCTTTGACGGAAAGTGCTTCTCCTGACTTGTCCAAGATGGGCGCGAATGCTCCTGGTGGCGGCTTTTCATTCGGTGGTGCTCCTGCTCCTGCTGCTCGTGCTGGTGGTAGCGGCTTTTCCTTCGGTGCTCCCGCA
>Ga0307931_1000534_pt1 | contig 23957 bp, 25 predicted proteins | sample OrgLakmetageno47_FD_201816 | JGI IMG/M metagenome (GOLD analysis project Ga0307931, IMG submission 201816) | Saline water microbial communities from Organic Lake, Antarctica - #47 | ecosystem: Environmental > Aquatic > Non-marine Saline and Alkaline > Saline | place: Antarctica: Organic Lake...
TGCGCGTGCTGAGAACCAGGGGTGTCGGCCATTCAGCGCCTCTCTTCCTGACATACCTTGTTGACTACACTGTTTCCCGCTTCGTCAGCCCTGAATAAAACATTTGTTGAGTGAAACAATTTTTTTTTGGCTCAACTTCTTGAAGGATGTGGAAGCACCATCACATTTTTTTCGGGGAGTTTGTATTCTTCCGGTTCCGGGCAGAGCTTGTCCACGTTTCTCGCATCTGGTTCTTTGGTTCTTAAACTTCTTCACGGGATGAGCTCCCTCCGGCGCTCCGGCCTCCTCTTCCTCCTTTCTTTGGGTGCAAGGCAAAAAGGTGAAAAGGTGAAAAAAATACGGGAAAGTAAAAAAGGAAGACCTTTTCTTTTTGCTGTTTGTCCCCGTCCCGCAAAGGAGTTCTTTCAGTTCTTGTCCTGTAAAGTCTTGAGTTCCGGACGGAGTTCAAGAGTCGCACAATCATCCATCTGCCCATTAGCGAGGGAGTAGTGGTGTGGACCAAGAAATACCGACGGCCCTTACTGCCCATTCGATTATGGCTGGGCGCGTTGAGGCCGCGCGAATGCTTGCGGATTACAGTTTGATGTCCGAGGAGGAACTTATAGAGTATATTGCTAACACAATCGATGTACGTACTCGAGGCCCAAATGCTCAAGTGTGGTCCTGCCAAATCCCGCCCCGGTCATACATCGTTTTAACGCCAAACATTTTGCGACTGCACGTCCAGGTGCTTTGGACACTCATCGGCGCCTGTTTAGTCTTCTTCATGCAGATCGGGTTCTCTATGCTTGAAGTTGGTTCAGTGCACGCCTCAAGTACCAAAAATGTCCTGGTGCGTAGAATCCTACCGAATCTCTATGCCTGTTGATTCATACTAATACGCTACTCTTCAACATTTGCGACAGTTGAAAAATATATTTGACGCCTCTATCTCAGCCGTCACTTGGAGCCTTCTTGGGCGTAAGTTATGCAACCGTTGGCTTCTGTTTATGTACCTCCAGTCTTCGCTTACCCTATTTTACCGTTCTCCCACAGATGGTCTTGCTTTCGGACCTTCTATAGACTCGAGCGGATTTTTACCAGGCAAATCCGGCTTTGCTGTTTATGCCGGTCAAGCAACTGCGTACGTGGATACTTTTTTGTGCTTTTCCTCATACTCTCTACTCTCCACCCTTCAGTAAAGCTCATTCCGTACGTTTGGTCACTTCCCCTCATCCCTGCCTGTAGATTGGAGTACGCACATTGGCTCTTCCACTGGGCATTCGTTTCCACGGCTGCCACGATCGTGAGCGGTGCTGTGGCACAGCGGATTCGCCTCGAAGCTTACCTCACTTTTGCCGTGCTCCTCAGCGTCTTAACTTGTGCGTTTCAAAAAGCATCTCTGTGGCCCCAATTAAGCTGTCGCTCACCGCGTGTGTACCCTCCCTTCTCACTTTCTGTTCTTTCGTACGACGTACCTCTGCCTTGCTCATAGACCCGCTGATCGTGCACTGGGTGTGGAGCGACGATGGCATGTTTTCGGCAGGCCGTGGGCAAAATTCAAGCGGAGCAGTGCCGCTGTTTGGGTGCGGCGTTCTCGACTTCGCCGGCAGTGGCGTGGTGCATGTCACTGGAGGTACTGTTCTGCTGCAACTCATGCGACAGCCTTGTTTCTCACACGGAGAGTGACGGTTAAATCTCCTCGATAAGACAAAAATGAGAAGAAGAAACCATGTAATGTTTTATGCTCCTGTTACGTGTTCTCCTCTTAAGGTTTAAGCGCTCTTATGGCGATTGTGATGCTTGGTCCTCGAGATGGCGTTACTTTCAACGCTCAAGGCCAGAAGAGAGCGCCAGTGGGCCAATCGCCGACCCTGCGGACTTTAGGCACTCTTAGCCTATGGTGAGATGTGATAATGAGTTCTACTGAGTCTTTATTATTTCTTCCTTCGTGGGTCCCTATCGCTGCAAGTCTAAGAAGACATATGTTTGCCTTCATTCATCTCCTTCTCAACAGGTTTGGCTGGTTCGGCTTCAATGGTTGCTCTGTTTCCTATTTAGTGGGGCAATCTTCAGTGGCAGCACGAGCCATGGTGATGACTGCTATCTCTGGAGGAGTCTCTGGCCTCGCTGGTACTCTGGTTGCGTACTTACAGGCGGACGGGCGGCGGCAGATCGACCTTTCCACCACGCTCAACAGCATCTTGGCAGGGCTCGTTGGCATCACCGCGAATTGTGCGACTGTGCGGCTGGAAGGCGCATTCTTCATTGGCATCATGAGTGCTGTCGTGTATGTCTTTTCAGTGCGGCTCCTGAACCGATACCACATAGACGATGTCGTCGAATCAGTTCCGGTGAGAAGGATTTAAGATGGATTGTTATCTCACAGTTCACTAGACGCATACCCGTTAAGCACATCTTCCTATTTTTTTCCCGAATTTCGCTTTTCCAATGAAATCAGCGGTATTAAGCTTTTCTCTTTCACCTCTTTTTCTACTTCGTGTCTGTGTGTAACCCTAAGACTGGCTTTAACCCTAACTCTAATCTCTCATATATTAGGTGCACTTGGCGTGTGGTCTTTGGGGCATCATCGCAGCGGGTTTCTTCACTGTACCGTCTCTGTATGTCGAGGCTTATCCTCGCGCTCCTGACGATGAGTCAGATGATAACTTGGGAACGCGCGCTAAGGCATGCGCAGGAGTGTTGTACGGCGGAAACGGATCTCAACTGGGAGCTAACCTCACGTTCTTGTTGCTGCAAGGGCCCTGGATAGTGGTCACAGTAGGTGTCCTGTTTTTTGGGTTGCATTGGCACAGGATATTGAGAGTCACGGATCTGGTTGAGAAAGTGGGCTTAGATGAAATGTACCATAATGATCGCGGCACACGCGAAGACGAAGATCGCGAAATGGAAATGACGCAAGGCGGTGCCAAAGCAGTGTTACGCGGGGCTGCAAATGTGCTCGCGGGCTTATCAGGACCTTGCATACCGATTGAGCCCATGTCCTTCGACGAAGGGTTAGCCGAAGAGCGACGAATCGCGGAGCGGAACCGGGCTGCACTGGTAGAAGGGCCGGGCGAACAGCGGCCAGTGCCATCCATTGACAACAGTTTGAACAACGAGCACTTGCCGTCTAGGCTCCCGTTGATCGAAGACTCCTCAGTTTCCACGGGAAACAGCAGCAGCACTGGAATTCTTGACAACAGTGTGAACAGTTTAGAGAGTTTCCGCCGTCAGCAGCGGGCGGCTGCAGAGCACAGCGAGCGAATGGCGGAGCTTGATAACAGCCGAAACCTTCGAATTGTGGGGCAATTAGATTCAAGTCGCAATAGTACAGGTGGTGGCGGTGGAGGTCGTGCTATGGACTCAAGTGGCGGATTTCAATTTGGGCGAGCTGGATTAGATTCAAGCAGAAACAGCGCTGCAGGTGGAGGTCGTGCGATGGACTCAAGCGGAGGATTCCAGTTCGGGCGAAACGCTCAATTGGACTCTAGTCGGAACGGCGGTGGTCGCACGATGATTTCGAGTGGCAGTTTTCAGTTCGGGCGCCAGTTAGACACAAGCCGAAATGGTGTTGGTGGGAGTCACCTAATGGACTCAAGCGGTGGATTTCAATTTGGGCGAAATGGCGGTGGTGCCGGTGGCAGTAGTCATGCAATGGACTCGAGTGGTGGTTATCAGTTCGGGCGAGGGGGTCAAGCGGACTTCAATCGAAATGACACTAGCAGTGCTGCTGGCACCTTTCGTACAGGTGTGAGCATCATTGGAGGTTCTCAATTCGGCCGCAGTGTTTCGGACAACGCTGCAACAGAAAAGCGAGCAGCTGCGGCAGCGGCATCTATTGATCGCCCAGCCGGTAGTAACAACGTTGCTCAAGCTGCTCCAGTGCTGCTAGCGAATAGTGCCAGTAACAACAGTCCTTTCGGTAGCATTGATTTCTCCACACTCCAAAGACAACAAGTCGTGGCAGCTACTGTACCTAGCAAAGCACCATCGCCGCCGCGCAACAATGTGCGTGCTGAAGAAGCAGCTAGGCAAGCAGCAGTTTTCAGGGCTCAAAAGGAAACTCTTCCCACAGCTGCGGCGTCACCTCCACCGAAGCAGGAGACAGTAGGAGTGAATGAAGGGCCTGCCCCTTCTACGAGTAGTACAGAAGTGACTAAGGCTAGCGAGGAAGCTGCACTTCAACAGGGTGTGCCAAGCTCGAACGCGCTTCCAACGGCAACAACAGCAGCACACGATAGCTCAAATTCGTCAAGCCTCACCTCCCAGGAGGTGTCGCCAGACGAGTTTCTGGACGCTTCGCAATCGAAAAGTCGCGAACCCTTAGGTCTTGTAATAGAGATACCATCACCAGAGGTGGTGGCTCCCGTAAGTGATACTTCCCGAGAAGAAGACGCCTCTGCTTTGGTGCCTGCGCCCTCTGAAGCCTCGACTGCAACCACTGAGGAAGTCGCGATCTCTGCAAGGGACGAGAGTAATGGTGGAGGCGTTGACGATGCTCCATCTTCCTCTTTGACTTCTGGCCTTAGTACGGAGGCGCCAGTAGCAGCAACAGAGGCACAATGGCGGTCACTCTTTACCGAAGAATTAGCGCGCACAGGAACGTCTACTCTAGACAAACCTTCCTTCGTTGCAGTCGCCGCAGCCGCTTTAGCCATAGGGCAAAGTGAGAGAAGCGCTGTCTTGGCAAGTGCGCACGATCTCGACGCCGCTTTCACGCTCGCTGATGAGGACCAATCAGGCAACGTGGACGAGGAAGAGTTTGTCGCGCTCATGAAGCTGGTGGAAGCTGGGTTAGTGGAAGGGCTCGGTGGGAGCTTGTTCAACCCGTTCAATTGGGGCAAAGAAGAGAAGTTCAAAGCAGCAACAACGAAGCCAGCGCCTTAAGCACTGACACGTATAGACCAGCTGCATAGCAAATCGGTAATAGCAAGACCACGGCACATACCTCCCCGTGCCGACCTACCTTATGTTTTGATGGTTAGCTGGTTTCAGTACCTCTGTCTTGAATAGGCGATATACCAGAAGTCTTCCCGATTTCAACCCGGAGCACCACCTCTAATTCAAGTTGTTAAGTGCCATTTTTTTGCTTCTATACTTGCCTATACTATCCTGGGATCCGGGCACCCGTAGCTCATAGCCCCTCGATTTCAGCCGGGTACTCAAAGTAGCTCTTATTGCATTTAATTCCTGAAATACAAAACGCAACCGCATGCCGCACAGGGGGGCAATTCCCGTTTCCGCGGAATTCATATAATTCATGCGCGAGGGCTAAAAATTTTACTTCACGTGGTCTTTCCGCGGTATTTCCGCGGGTTTTCTGCGCCGAAGTCAGAAAGGTAAAGGCAATGCCAAATCCCCGTCGCGAAAATCACCTCTTGGTGGTGAAAATTTCCCATTCCACAGGAATTACGCGGAATTCCCCGCGGGAATCCTGACCTAAATGCCGCGTGCGTAGTGGCCAGTAGCCAGTAGTAGCAGTAGTAGATGGAATTACACGGAAAATGATTCCGGAAAGAACGGATTTTAAATGAAGTAAATTTTATCACAGACGACACATTTATGGATTTTATAAAAAGAATCACGCAATTAGGAGAAGGGAAATAGTGAGCGCGGCCCCGAGCACAAGAGCTGCTCTTAACACGAACTCATGAACGTCGTAAGGGCCTTGCTGTTCGAGCGGCGTTGTGGTGTGAGTCGGTTGAAATTGCAGCGCGAAAAGGGAAGGAGATAAGCCCATGCTGGCGGTGAACGAAAGCTGAATGACGTTTAGGGTTCCGCCATTGCTGCCACTCGTGTTGTGACTTCTGCTAATTCCCGATCCTGTTACAGTGGAGGGCAAGGGCGGTGAAAGATGCGGAACGTGAGGAACTTCAGGCACGGCGGCTGGCCACACAGGGCTCGGGCGCCGGGGTATGTCTTGATCTTGACTATTTGACAAAGCGTTGCTGGGTGATTGCTCTGGTGATGTTCTTAACGAAGGATTCGATGTTGATTCAGGCGCACGGGCAGTGTCTGCTGCTGATGTTTTACAGTCATCATCTTTGCGCTCTTTAAAGGAAGGGCCGCTTCTGGACACTACATACAGTGGAATGACGTTTTCTCTAGGAATAGTGGCTTTGCACACGGGACAAAGCGGCGTCTCGTTTGATATAAAGTGAGATGAGCCCAGCGGCCTCACATAGCGCTGAGTCCAACGGTAGAGGCACGGCCAGCAAAACAAATGCCCACAGAGTGTCACCACAGGCTCCACTACAGGTTCAAAGCAAATAGAGCACCCGAAGCGAGAATCTGAATCCATGCTCTCAATGCGTATCAATGGAGATGAGATAGAGAGCGCGATGTATGTCAGCTGTTTGCCGAAGCGCAACTTTGAACCGAGGCGTACTTAAAAGATCTAGCTCAAAGATCCTACTTACGGTAGTTTCTCTAACAACTTGTACGCTGTACCGAAGCGGTGATAAAGAGCTGAAAGCGTGGCAAGTTCAGCGTTAGATAATCTATGCTCTACGGTGGCATCATCAAATCCAATCTAGTATCGACAGTCTTCCCCATTTTCATCTGTATCTATGCTTGCTTGCTCGACTGACTGATGAATCTGATGAATGATGATGTTCCCAGAATATTTCGTTTTATTTGTTCTTATTCATTTTTTTGCACTTTTTCTTCGAAAAATCTTTGAAATTTTGCTTTCAAGAGAGGAAGCATCAAGCATCAAGCATCAACGTCAACGTGTGACCAGCTTCCTTCTAAAAGCAAAGCGAGAATCTTGTAGCATCTTGGTTTGAATCCATAGCCTTCTCTGGCAATGCAGCTTTTCCTGCACTTAGCCCTTGTATATCTTGCGGCCCTACATCTAGACAGCGCTAATGGTTTTTCCCTGTCTGGTCGCGGGTCTTCACCTCGGTCGTCATCATGGACTCGAGTGGGCGCTCAAGCAACTGACAAAGTCGAATCGCGAACCGTGGAGCCCATTGAAAAAATGGTTGGCACGATTCAGTTGCCAGGTTCAAAATCTCTCTCGAATCGGGCTCTATTATTGGCTGCGCTCTCCGAAGGGGAGACCGTCGTCGAGAACTTGCTTGATAGCGATGACATCTCTTATATGTTGAAGGTGAAGAGAGACAGTAGTCACACCTGCCTACTTTGCAAACCTAGCTAGGCTGCAATATGCCAGCAGCAATAGTCTGCCTCGTTTCCGGCATCCCGTATTCCAATGTCGAAATTGGCAGTCTACTTTCTCCTCCCTTACCTAGATTTCTAAACTCACAACATCCTTTCATGTTCCGTTTTTCGGCCTTCCTTTCTTGTTGTGAAAGGCTCTGGAGCAGTTAGGCGTGCCCATCGGCCACACCACTGACCCTACCACGGGTGCAAAGATCTATACTGTCAAAGGTAATGGTGGGCCATTCACTCAAACGGGCTCCGAGGTAAAGGAGGCCCAGCAGCAGGTGCCAATGGAACTTTTCTTGGGGAACGCTGGCACTGCGATGCGGCCTCTGGCTGCTGCTCTCTGCTTTGGTGACGGCAATTATGTGCTGGTGAGGTCTTACAATTACAAAAAGCCTGCAATATCTATCCAGATTATCTATATTCATTAGTGCCGGCTTCCCCGAGCTCAAACTGCATACATCAAGAGCTCCCCTGCACCTTTTTCATGTGACACCCACTATTTCATTTGTGTACTCTACTTCATTCTATTCTAGGATGGAGTGGAGCGGATGCGGGAGCGGCCCATCGCGGACTTGGTGGACGGATTGCAGCAGTTAGGGTGCAGCGTGTCGTGCGGGGACAACGGCTGTCCTCCAGTGCGCATTCAGGCAGCTCGAGTAGCTGACGGAGGAAAAGCAGCGATTTCAGGACAAACCTCTTCGCAGGTTCCGGTTTTCGCACGTTTCTTTCTCTCTCGAACTATCACAATGCACGCAAAAAATTGCCCGAATGTTTTCTTCCAATACGATTCTAGCTGTATTTGCTGTTATGTTCATTATTGTAGTAAATCTTTAGGACCTTCCCACGCTCATACGTTTACCTCACGAACAACGTTCCTTGGTGATATACTTATTTTCGCAGTTCATTTCCGCCCTGCTGATGGCCGCGCCGCTCGCTGGCGGCACCGTAGAAATAGCCCTCACCGACGAGCTCATTTCCGCCCCCTATGTCGCGTTAACCTACGGTTTGATGGCGAAGTTTGGGGTGCAGGTGGAGAACCAAGGCCCCAACCAGCAGTTCAAGATCGAGGGGGGCCAATCCTACCAGAGCCCGGGCACCGTGTTCGTGGAGGGCGACGCGTCGTCGGCGTCGTACTTCTTGGCCGCGGGCGCCATTACAGGGGGACCGGTGAAAGTGGTGGGGTGCGGCAGCGAGTCGGTACAGGGGGACGTGGCATTTGCGAAGGTGCTGGCCCAGATGGGCGCTACCGTGGAGTGGGGTAAGGGTTCGTTGAAGAGACAGATAGGAGCAGAGCATGCCACGTAGTAGAGGTTTCATAAGACGGAGTAAATTATCTTCTTGTAAGAAGAGATGCTTATTGTGTTTGTCACCATCGTTGCTGCCTTTCCCGCTATTTTTGAGTCTCTTTGGTGCACTCGCTGGTTGTCCAAAAAGTGCTCTCCATGTATTCTGTTTCGTTTTCCTCCTTCCCAGAGCCCAACGCCATTACCGTAAGCCGCAAGTTAGACGGGTCTCAGCCTCTGGTGGGCGTGGACGTGGACTGCGGCGAGATCCCCGATGCCGCCATGACCTTAGCCCCCATGGCGCTCTTCTGCGAAGGCAAAACCACTATTCGCAACGTGTACTCGTGGCGGGTGAAGGAAACCGAACGCATGGTATGTGTGTGTGCTTATACTTGCACGTATATACTTGCACGTATTTGCATATATCGTATTAGTGGTGCACATACTTGCGCACTTGCTCCGTATACAAGGTGGCCATCGTAACGGAGCTCGGTAAATTGGGCGTTGAAGTGGAAGAAAGCCGCGACACTCTCGTAGTGCACCCCCCTCCGCGACAGTCCGCTGACTCGACGCTACCGAAACTCAAAGAAGGAGTCGCCATTGACACGTGAGAAAGAGTAGTAGCCAACGGACAAGCACATGTTCTGTTCGCACAAACCGAGCAGTTAGGCTTATGTTCATCGATATTTCTCTACTTTGGCTCACATCCCTCAAATCGAACCTCCTTGCTTCCTTCATCGATTTCCCCATGCTTCTAATCATCATCAACCATCATCGTCACAGGTACGACGACCACCGCATGGCGATGTGCTTTGCTTTAGTGGCCTGCGCGGGCATTCCTGTGATCATCAACGACCCAGGGTGCACTTCCAAGACCTTTCCCGACTACTTCGAGAAGCTGGCGAGCATCACTGTGGCTTGAGATTATCCCTCTGAAGAGGCAGTGGGATGTATCAAGAGAATTATATAGCCGAATGGAGAGCTCCATGTGCCTGGCTTAATCAAATATCAGTATCAAGAGGAATAGAGCCAAAATGGCCGCGGGCTTAGCCCTTACTTGACCTTATTCTTAGTTGAATTTAAGATTCATAATCCTAGCATTACTACACCGCCCTAGTACCGTGCTTATATTTGTTATTGGTATTGGTATAGTGCTTCAGTACTAGTTTTAGCATTAGGAGTAAATTGCTTTTCTTCTCTACCTGTTAGTCTTCTAATTCCGGCCCTTCGGGGCCTGTCTCAAAATTCCTTGGCACTCTAGAATCATAGAAGACCTAGACCCTAGGCCATTCGACATTCGACTTCGACTTGGCAACGGCAATTTGGAGTTCTCAGAAACACCACCAATTACGTATAATTCCGAATAATGAATAATTCCATGATCAAAGTTTCTTTACTTAGGCTGGTAACTGGTAAATAACTAATAAGACAAAAAGGTTTACTTGCCATATCTCAATTCATTACCTCATATCGGGTTGGAAAAAGCAAACAAACCCAGCTCTTTCACTGATATCGCACTGCTTAATTGGCATGCATTTTCTTCTTCTTGTTCTTACTGGCGACTACTTCGCTATTTGTTCTTGTTTCCTTGTTTGGGCGTTTAGATCGACTTCCTTGCGCTGCATCTGCCTCTGGACGCCGCACCAGGTAATGTACCTGAATGAAATAATCGCAGATAATGTTTGAGGAATTGCCGCAGGGCATGGATATGCCGTAAAATAATAGTACAATAAAATAAGCGCGTGGAATTGTTTTTCGAGTGTCTCAAGTGCCAAGTTATTGAAAGACAAAGTGAACGAACACAAAATGTCCTCATCTGTCATCAGTGGAAGTTAATAAGCATTACTCAAATCTATCATGGCTCACCTGAACGCCCGGGTGGTCTGCGTGGTTGCTGCTCATTGGTGGAGCCCGCCCCACGTAAAACCACGGGTCGGCCAGCGCATAGAACTCCCCGCGCAGAGCATGGGTGCCCGGTGCAGCGCCCGTGCCATGCGCGAACAGCACCAGGGTGTGGTTGGGCGTGCTCAAGGCGACCAGAGTATCTACCAGCTGCTGCCACACCCTAACTTCCCTCCCATACACGCAGCCAGTGGCAATGATCAAGTCGAAGCTTTTGTTGTCGCTACCAACACCATTATCCTCACTACCGATGCCATCCACCTCGTCATCTTTTTCGTCATTTTCACCACGAATCTCTCCACTCCCCAAGTTCTTCACCTGCTCGATGCTCTCAGCATCGCCCCATTGCAACAAATGCGCCAACAGTTTTCCTTGTGCTAACTTTGATGTTGTGGTAGCAGTTGCCGCAGCATCACTATCCCGTTGAGTATTTGCTTTCATTGCCTCTAGCACAGATGCATCGCCATCGGTAGCTACTACTCGCATCCCTAGCCTGGTGCACACCATAGAGCAGAGCCCTAAGCCTGCACCAAGCTCTAAGCAGCGCACATTCGACCAATCATTGCTGTCAGATATCGCTGCCGTTTTCTTCAACGCGCGAAACACTTTGATCAGTGCACTCTTGTTCGCATCTTGCACTCCGTTTGAGTCTCCGAGGAGGGCTTTCGACATAAGTGCAGGACTGGGATGTTTCGCGAGGAAGTGCGCTAAGACAGGTGCATCTTCAAAGAGAGCTCCGCCGTTGCCCGCAATGGTGCCCGTAGCTTCCCGTTGAGTGGCATCTCTTTGAGTACCGGCAAAGCACTGCGTTAATTTGAGCTGTCCCACAGGTTCAGGAAAGCCAAAGCTCAAGAGACGCGAAGCCCCAGCCGCAGTTTCTAAAGCTGCCACTCTAACATTCACTAAGCTTAAGGCATAGAGAAGCCGGGAACATTCCTGGGCACCGTAAGTCTATGCACGCACGCAACCAAGCAGCACCACCAAGCATTCACAAAAGGAAATAGTATGAACGGGCCAATATTAAAAGTTGTGTTTTTGTGGGAAGGCGTCAGACACCAAAGTCAAACCGTACATTGACATGTGGGTCCTCCTTAATTGCCTCCTTCCACTCACTCATCAATTAGTACCTGTTGGCCAAGGCAACTGGCACCCCTTTGTCCGAGCGACGCGACACAGCGCTGCACCGCGGCGTAGTCCTTGCTAGAGTCAGTGACTCCACCGCTGAGGACCCCCAAGCCCCAGGCAGCGTTGGCGCAGTCCCGTAAATTGAAGCTTAACAGCACGGGGCTTAATGGCAGAGGAGCATCTACCATCGAGTAGTCATTGCTTTCATCTCCGCCGTCACAGCACAAGGTTTGGCAGGTGGCTACCACTAGAGGAGCAGCCAGGTGAAGTTGCTTGCAAGTGGATGCCATCTTAGCAACGGAGGTCAGCACGTTGGCAACTGACCGTGGAGGTAGGTGTGTTGAAGTGCGTATAGTCTCTCCACCTTCCTTTTCATCGTGAGAATACCGCTGCTTCGGAGGAGAAGTTGAGAGGAGGTTCGCTGCTGCGATCGCAATGCCTTTAACCAGTTTCGGCGATCGCCATTGAAGCTCATGCCTTGCAAACCCACTCGCTAAATTGTCCAAATCGATCCACCCATACTCGCCCAGTCTTCCTCCTTTGCTGTCACTACTTGAGTGGCCAGGGTTCAGTTTGCTATCTTTGCTTTTGCGAGCTGCGCGTGAGAGGGCAGCCAAATGAGTTCGACTAGTGGTTCCAAGTTTAGCCAGCGCAAGGACGATAGTAGACACTTGTTGTGGCACATGTAAAGTGTGAGCAACGCAAGCATTGCACGCAGCTTCCCCTAGGGCTTGTACAAGCGCTGCCACGGCAGCAGGCTCTGTCGAAACAGCATCGAAAGATGACGTCGATGAGCCGTGAAGAGATGTACTGGCTGCCCAACAACACATGCTCAGCTCTTGTGAATTTAGTTCATGCGCTCGTTGCGTTAAAGTGGGCGCGATGATCGCCCAAAAACTGAGGCCAGCTCCAGCGTGATTCTATGGTGAAATGAGGACAGAAGACAAAGTACACAGCGATAACGTTCAAGGATCTATTATTATACATCCACAGGAAGTTTTGAGTTATCGCTCAGCAAAGGAACAAAGGATCGATTGATCATGAAAATACTTAAAGACAAGAAGGTCAAACGACCTCCAGCTGGCCACTGCTTGGAACAGAAGAAGACACAGCTAATTTCGCTAACGCCCACGCCACGTTTGCCAGTTGCTGCGGAGTAAAATTGGGCATCTGAGAGTTGACAACAGCGTCCCTTTCAGTGGCTAATCCAGGCACCAACTCCAGCGACACCTGTTTCATCAGGGCAAGCGCCAACACTTTCTTACAGATTCCTTTTATCATTACAGAAGTGTACGCGATGCCTGGTAATTATAATAACTGTTTGGCAGATATCACATGAAAAGATAAATCTTTGAATTTCGCCCTCCCCTTCATTCTCAATTCGAACCTCCAGTTTTGCGAGTCCAGCCAGCACGTTGGCCAATTCCTGGGAGCTCAATGATTCCATCTTCCCTAACAAGCAAGACGTCAACTTTTGCGCAAGTCCGGCACCGCCACCGCCGCCAGGGCAGAAAGCATCGTCTGGAAAGCCTACACCTGCAGCGCCCTGAACCATGTTGGCGAGGCCTTGAGAGTCAAACTCACTAATGTGCTTCATCGCTGACAAGGTAAGAGTGGCAACGAAGCGCTGGTTTGTTGACACATCATCCACGCTTAACCCTTCACTGCTGCCACTGCTACTCGCACTACTGCTGTGGCCAATCTTGGCGTAAGTACTCCTGCTAATGGAATTGTGCTTGCTAGCGAGTTTGCCAAGGGCCCAAACTACCATGCTCAGCTCTTGTGGTTTGTACCATGCTGGGTTGAGGGCTGCACCAGCCGCCACGGCAGCTCGCACAGGAAGGCAGCATGCCTCCATCGAAAGCTGCGACTTCGCGCAGGCCCATAGCGCACCAGCCACGTGACGAGGCTGAGGCTTGTCATACTTGCTTGGGTTTCCGCTCGAAAAGCAAGCAGTGGTGCGGGCGAGGAGCGATGAAATCGGCGATCGGTCATCATTGACACCATAACAGGATGCAATACCGTCTGGTAGCTTCGCTATTCGCTGCAGAGCAGTCACACAATTTACGACGTTGAATTCAGGTCCTCGGTGGCTCACTAGATCGAGCACCTCATCAACAGTTCGGCACGTACTAATCTGTACGTTCAGCTCCACATTCAACATGTGTGCACCCTAACTGTGGAGAAGTACTCCGCAGGTATACGACTGTTAATAAAAAGGCACCAATTCAATCGAAAGGCCTACGAGCTATTTCACGCAGCTTGCACGAGCACAATATCAATCAAGACAACCTATTCTCTTTTACTCTAATCTGTCTTGCTGATTATGCGCCCATATTCGACGCTCACGCTCCACACGAATGCATCAATGCATCACTGTTGATTGTTCATGATTTAAATTTCAGTCGTATGACATTAGAGTACTATTTCAGTCTCACTCACCCGCAAATAATTCATTCCTCAAACAACAAACTCTCACACATCGAACTTATCGTCCGTCGCATGTCGCATGTCGCCCCGTCGCCCCTCGTTTTTGGCTCGTTGGGCCTCGTTCGTATCTTGCTAACTTATAACAACTTGCAATCTCGCCTGACTCTTTACGGCTTCTCGGACTGCGGGAGCTACCGCTGTCATCCATCCTGTGCACATTATTTCCAGTTATTTGCGCTCGGATTTCATGCGTCGTCCGAGTCCTGAAAAATACCGTGTCCTAGAGAAAACCACAGCACCTATTAAATCATATTCAGCTAGCGTTCTTCTTTGAGTCAAGGGGGAACATGCAATCATTTGGAAACCGGCACATAGCTATAGCAATTCTTGCCATAACACACGCTACCTTAGGTATTCGAAGCGATCCCGATGGTATGTTACTCGAGCATTTCGAACTAGAGAACGTACGTGTTGTTCTCAAATTTCCTTTAGCTGGCACGCCTTGGGTACCAGAATGCCGGGTGGACCTCGAGGTGGTTGTTGGCGACAGTGGTGAGCTGGCCGCTCGAGTCAAACAAGATCCTACTCTAGTTGAAGTGTGTTATTGGGGCGGTGTTGGCACACCAACTTGCCGAGCTTTACTGGCCTCTGATACCGCGAGCGTTGCAATAGCAGCTCCTTCTTCAGGACTTTCGGAAGTTCACGCCTGGCTGCGATGGTCGAACATCAGCACTATCGACGAAAATAGAGATGCTGCTACAAGTGATTCAGCGACAACACTTGGCGTAGGTCAGCGGCTCATAGGAGTTGCTACTATGGCCTACCTATGGACTGACCCACATGACGCAGCCGTGGAACTGCGCTGGCGCTTGACAACGGCTCTAAAAGTGCAGCCAAAGCCTTCACTGGAAACGGTTGCCTGCTTGAGAGCCCACTTGCAGCGCGCGATTTCCGACCCGCAGGTCACAATAGAGTCGAGTATCTTCGGGTCGTACCGCAAAGAAGTGGGTTTTGGCACTTACGGGCTGGAGAACGCTGCGTTCCACTACTGGGGCTCCGCAAATGCCTCCATCACTTTTGGTCGATTTGGGTCTTTCGCGCCCGACTGCGAATTTTTCCTCGGTACTCTTCTTATTGGCTTTCACGGGTTATTTTAGACATCTTTTGCACATTACGAGTCAGCATTATTATACCATTCTCCTAATCTTCAGACTTTGCCACGATTCACTCCCCTATCCTATCTTCTATCTTTCTTTTGCACGTGTCCTAAGACGGCAACCATCGCCTCGGCGCAGGGTCTACTTATCCTTTCCAAGAGCGTGGCGCCCTGCTAGGCTGGTCCACTGCAGCTTCGAATTGCCCCGTGCAGAATAACGGCAAAGGCCCTATCGCGTTCGGCTCGGACGTGTGGGTGGGTCGAGGCGCCGTGTTTATGAGCGGCGTTACCGTCGGTCACGGTGCAGTGATTGCCACACGGGCAGTGGTCACCAAAGATGTACCACCCTATGCGGTGGTAGCAGGCAATCCTGCGCGAGTAGTGCGGCAGCGGTTTCCTCCCGACGTTCAGGCTCGGCTACTAAAGGTGCGATTAGAAAAAAGCCAAGAATAACCTGACTTAGTGTTGATTTTACCGTACTTTGAGAACTACGATCATTCTCAATGCGCGTAGCCTTTGCAATCCCAAGGCTTCGTTCTGCTCTGTGTGCTGCATCAGTTTGATGCACATGTAAGTAGGATTCTTAACTTTGTTTGAAATATATTTTCGAATCTTTCCTTTCAGGTGTCGTGGTGGGATTGGCCTCATGAGCGATTAGACGCGCTTCTGAGCACCGGCCTCCTCGGGAACAGCGACATTGAGGCTTTTCTGGAGGCCGCTGAGGCCATTTATGCAGGAACAAACGCTGCAACTGCTGATGAAGAGACATCTCGAATAGCTTCGGTACTTGAAGAGGGGTGTATGCTAACTGAGCTTGAGATGTAGACAGGGCCCAGCATAAAGTTATCCTGTATTGCTTGAACCAATTGACTAGAACGAGCTCGCATAGTAAGTTCTTTTAGCTCTCTCCGAAGTTCTCGCTTTTATGTCGTTTGAGTTCGCAACGAGTTGGATATACTCGCTTGTGGGTTGTCACGGCGGACCCTGTAAATGATACCATTACCTATACCATTACTCGTCCTACCTATCTTCCTACCTATCTTCCTATATGATTTATTGGAGTTCATATAGGGGTTGTGGTTGGTATCATGCATAGCATATGTTATTGATGTTATGGGTTGGTAGCGGCTGGTAGAGATTCATACTACCGCCGCGGCAGTGGCCCCTAATATAATACTAAGTTAAAAATATACAGTTACGTAGTCGCCATCGCATCAATTTGTGCTTGGAGATTAGCGTGCTTCCTACGGCAGTAAGTCACGAAATCGAAAATGGCGAACTATGATTCTTATCAAATACAGCGGCGCGTTCCTGAGTAGCTCCACTTCTAATACCTAACTTTTCTCCTCTCCTCCTACCAGTACTAAGCTAACTTGCTTGGTTTTTCTGCCTGTTGGCGATCTGATTCTGGCCCCTCGGGGCTTGTGTTAATTAACCCCTTCCTTATTGCTCTCTTACTCACATACAGTTGAACTTCCGGGGATGTGCCAGTAAACCTTAACCTTACATATTACTTTGTAGTAAGGAGCCCGTTTTAATTGATTGAATCAGCCATTTGACATTTAGCAATTAATTCGGGAACCAATTGGCCTGAATTTTAAGGGCCAGCAGGTAGAAATAAAAAGAATACTGCTAATATAAGAAGCGGACTAAGTAGGCACTAGTCTGGTTTAGTCTAGTCTAGTCCAGTCAAGTTAATACTCTCCCAAAAAAGAAAGAAAGGCAAGTGCACAGCAGTCACTGAGGCACAAAAGAGTAGGCACACATTCCTGAAAGGCCATGAAAAAACATTGAGACGATGCCCTGCTGGGGCAAAAATAGCCCAGAGAAATGCCTCGTGGACTCGTGGACCTGGGACGTGACACACGAACGAGCACTCAGTCCCGCCGACTTGTTCGGAGGAAAGACGCCAGTTGGTGCCTGAATTGGCCTTCCGGAGAAAATTTGCTAGCGCATAAGCAGCACAAGTACATTAGTGCCCCTGTGACTACTCTGTACTTGTTTTTCTTTGTTATTGGGAGGGTATTAACTAGACTAGACTAGACCATGGAAGTGATAATGGCGGTCCATGGTGGCTCTTCCGTGCCCTGAGAGTGCTGCTCTAACGAAGAGTCCCCGCCCCCAGAGCCACTCCTCAACATTCGAAGAACGACGTCTCAAGCTTCCTTCGGATAAAATCTTCCTTGGTTTACGAATGATGAGGAGTGCCGGAGTGCCCCAGAGCCGCAGGGAGATTGGGAGATTTGTGCTCACGAGCCACCCCGTAGGGGCACACGTCACTCCTTGGCTCCTTGTGCAGCCTTGGGCAACATTTTTTAGCGTCTTGGTGTTGCTTGGTGTTGTGTGTAGTGATCTTGCATCTTCGTGTCGCGTCGAGTCTAGATAAGCGCTGAGCGTCGAGTAGCAAAGGTAGCAGTAATAGTTGGCGTATCTCTAGCAGATATGTTTCGCCGTGCCATTCTGTATGCAGCTGTGACCGCTGTAAGCGCTGATGTTGTGCACACTGTGCATGACCAGCAGACCTTCAACATCCTTATTGCGGGCTTTGGGCCTTTCACTGGTGACAACGGAACGACGTACACAACGAACCCTAGCGCTGAGACCGCTCTAGCCCTCGATAATCATTGCTATCCAATGAACACCCTTTTGCCGAGCACAGCTGCAAATTCTACTAGTCGCGTATGTTTTTTAGGGTGGAACGTGACCGTAGACCATCGCGGCGCCGCAGAGGTGCAAAACGCCCTTCGCCGTGAGAGCATTCAGCGCGCCGGCATTGACGCAATCATTCACCTCGGCCTAGAAAACTCGGCAGTTGGCCTGAAAATTGAAACAGCAGGCGCTAACATCATGGCAGAACCTCAATTTGAGGGTGAAAAGATTGAGCCGTGGGCGCCAGCTATTAGCCCCACCACCATTGACTTCGGCCGCTTGCACATCATCGACGAAGCCCTTGCTCCTGTGGTGGCAGCAGAAAATCGTTACGCCACTGCAGCAGGCATTGCCACAAAGAAAACAGTGGGGGAGGCGTGGTCGCGTGATGCAGGCACTTTCTATTGCAACGAAGCGCTCTTTCGCACGGCCACGACCGTGCGGGAGCTCAGCATTTTTGCCCCAAACTCTGCCGACCGGCTCCTCCCGGCAGTCTTTGTGCACCTTCCCAACTCCACAGTAGCGCCAGTCGATGAAGTTCTCGTGCCTTCTATTGCCTCCCTTGGTGCAGCCATCCTTGTAGACCAACCTGGGTATTGATGGAGATAGAAATGCCCTGAACTGTGAGTCCCACTGTGAGGCTCTCGTCGAGTTCTGGAGGTCTACTGTAGTAAATATTTAGCATAACTTGCACTGAGTTGAAAGAGTTTCCAGTTGCGCCATATGAAGATTTCAACTTCAACTCGAATATGTAACATGAAAATAAATAAGCTCCTTTTAAAAAAGTAGTGTACAGTATGCGGACTAGATAGACTATAGACTATAGATTAGATATTAGATTAGATTATACTCCCCAATTACAACAAGAAACGCATTTGCAGCTCAAGTGCATTCTTTATGTGCCTCTGTGACTGCTGTGTACTTGCCTTTCTTTGTTTTTGGGAGGGCATTAACTAGACTGGACTAGAAACAACAACAAGCAGCATGAACCTGCGTTTTGATGAATCATCCAGAACAAGTCTGACTGGGCTGAGTGTCCTTTTGCGTAATGCAATGTTTTCCTCCAGTTACTGCTATTAACCACTAAATTTCCACCATGGAATTCTATAGAGGAATAGGACCTCACCGGAATGTTTCTCCTGCTGGTGTTATAGATCTCCTTCAATTAATTCTTCGGGGCTGAATCCGAGACACCAACAACCCACAAAGCGGCCTTCTATTGTTCTAAGGTTTTTGAACATCCTAACGGCCATGGGCCCCAGGGGGTCGAATTCCACTTCACTAATGCCCCAATTAGTAAAGGAAACTTTCATCTACCTTCCTTCTTGACGCCTGACGCCGCCCGAAAGGATTTGAAGCCAGTCCAAGAAGGCAGCGCTGTCTGTGATCGCCCGTCCTTCGTACCACTGCGCATCACTCGCCTTGGTTTGGCGGTTGGCTTCCTTCGACGCCGCAGATGCTGCAGCTGCTCGGGCTACTCGAATAGCCTGTTGAGTGGCAGGTGGGGGCTCTGGGAGACCAGCAAGCGTGCCGTTGCCGGGAAGCAGCCAAGAGCCAGTGCGACGACCTGCGTTGATCTTGCCCAGAGGGGTCTAGTACGTGTGCGCGCGTAAGAGGCGGAGAACGGAAAAGGAGAAGAGAAGAGAAGAGAAGGCACGCGGTTAGAGTTTAAAGGGGAGGTACTTCGTGGAGAAACAGATGAGAGTTCTTTGGGGAATGAGACGTGAAAAAGAGAGAAGTATGCTGCACTGAAAAGAATTCCATAAGTGCACTTCAGCATTCTCACCTTGTGAGCGTAGCAGTGCAATGCTGCTGCCCTTTTCAGTTGCTTTATGCCCATGCCAACTTTTTGCTCACACCGGCGTGGGACTGTGCTGTGAGCTAAAAGTGCCACGCGCACTTCAGTGCCGTTGATATTGCCCACCCCAACGTCAACAGCCTTCGATGACGTGTACTGAAGGAAGGCACCTGCAGTAACACCCTTGGTTGCTCTTCTGAGAGGACGCCGGTTTCGCAGCTGTCGCCTGACATGTTCGCCTTGCCTTTCATGCCGCTGCTCGTCTACAACTTTGGCAAAAGTGCTTGCAACTCTGAGCGTTCTTGTTGCAGCAGTAGGTCTTCCCCGTAAACTGTACTGATGATGATTTGCACGCGCTACACTCTCATTGCCCCCCACTCCGTCATTGATCTGATCGTATCCGAGCCAAGATAAGCGCCGCTGCCGTGTGCTAGGCCTTCGAAAGCCTCGACGGTGACGATGAGGAAGCACCTGTTGTTGTTGGTTTGCTAATATAGTGGCATTTTTGACAGCTTCGGCTTTCCGAGCGGCGAGCGCAGCTGCAGCCTTGGCCGCAGGGGTCTGAACCGAAGGAAACTTTGATGCTGCAAGGTAACTCTCCCTTTGTTTACTTGAAAGCATTGTGGATTTTGTTGCTGTGGCCCCCGAATTCAGTTCTACGATTTTTCCCGTCGATTCTTTTCCTTGTCGCGCCGACACCGATGCTGGACCTACAGTAGAGGCTGACGTTACCGTCGTATTCACTTTTGGTTTCAACCACGTGAGTGCAGCGTCATGCAACAAAGCACGGTTCAATGCCATTTGATCATCGAACGGTTGCCCCGGTAAAATGCGAGCTGCAAGCCGCGACACAACCGCTTTCCCTCCTGGAGTGGGTGCAAAGTACACTAGCCCCATGCACAGAGTAGCACCCCAAAAGTTCCCAACATCATTTGGAAAGGAGCCGCGTGACGCGACCACGTCATACGCGTGCACAATTCCACTGCTGCTGCCAGTGCTGCCAGTCCTTCTATTGTTTCCATTCTCATTGCTCGTACCCGCTGAATGAGTGCCCAAGTAGCGCGCGTGCCTGAGATCTGCTTGCCAGACGGCATCCACGTCAAAGAAGAGGGCGCCATAGCCCGCACGCAACAATTGTCGTAGCTCAAGGACACGCAGTGCCCACAGATCGCGCATGTGATCTGAATGTCCTACGGATTTTAGCACATCGCCTTTGATGAAATCGCTTACGTCATCTTCGACATCGTCTCCTGAAAGCGAAGTGTCCTTTTCATCACCATATTTCTTCTCACCTGGTTTGTTCTCTAATCCATCGCTGGCTTCTTGACTCAAGCGTAAACATGGGGGCGCGCCGACACTGCGTAGTATCTCTACAACGGCATCGTCGAGGCACACAACTCCCACTTCTGCGGGTAAGTTTCTGCTCACGCGGGCCTGAGCCACAAAGCTATTGAGCAGCACTGGCCAATAGCCACTGTCCGTGAACACTAGGGGGAGTGTTTCGCCCGCCTTCAAGCCCTTTGACCGTGCTAGCGACACTACGTCTAGGCATACACCATCTCTGCAACCGCGTGCTTTAACTCGCTTTTGTTCGCCCGCTCCTCGACGCACACCAGCTGATGCAGCCGCCGCATCAGCAATGTTACTCAGCGCAAGCGTCTTATCTTCAGCTACCAACGGAGTGACAGACCCTCCAGCTACTGTTGATGACGATATGATGCTGCTATAGGCCGAGGTGACGAGACCAATTGAGAGTAAGACTAGAAAAAGCAAACTAGATGCTATCCAGAGGCGCCGACCAGGCTTCTCGGACACTTCTGTCAGCATAAGCTCCTCAATGTCAAAGAAACTATAGCCGTCGATCAACGATGGGTTGGTTGAGGTATGAAAGCAGAATGGACTTAGTTGATCATATTTCGCGAAGGCATCGCTCAAGCCAATTGTAGCGCGAGCGCCAGTCAAGTGCCTTTAGCTTGCTGGCTACCTGTACTCGCGAAGAAAGTTGTAACCGTGAAGGTGAAGGTGCAGAGAGTAGAGATGAGCGCAGAGCGAGGAACGAGAACGAGGCAAGCAATCGAGCGACATTGCGACATTCAGTGCAACAGACGACGAAACGACGAAAAACTCAAACTATCGGGCATGGGCATGTGCCTCATGTGCGCCTAATTAGCTAATTAGTTTCTTACTCTAAGGTTTAGTTTGCGCAGCTTTGCTTTTTATCATTACCTTTTAACCTCCTAATTCCGGCCCTTCAAGGCCTAAATTTTTTTTCCTAGGAGCAAGGGCCAGAGGCCTGTGTCAAAAGCAACAGAGGAGCGTGCCACTTTGGACCGCTATCATCACTTCCATGGCCACTTGGGCATGTGCGCCTGATTAGCTTCTTAGGTTTAGTTTACGTTGCTTTGCTTTTCTTCTCTACCTGCTAGCCTTCTAATTCCGGCCCTTCGGGGCCTGTCTCAAAAGCAGCACTCTCAATCGCATAGGACGGAGGAGCGACTTTGGACTGCTATCTGCTATCTGCTGTCTGCTGTCATCACCTCCATGGCCTCTCGGGCATGTGTGCCTGATTAGCTTCTTAGGTTTAGTTTACGTTGCTTTGCTTTTCTTCTCTACCTGCTAGCCTTCTAATTCCGGCCCTTCGGGGCCTGTCTCAAAAGCAGCACTCTCAATCGCATAGGACGGAGGAGCGACTTTGGACTGCTATCTGCTATCTGCTGTCTGCTGTCATCACCTCCATGGCCACTCGGGCATGTGTGCCTGATTAGTTTAAAAGCAGCGAATCCCCGCCTGGTATAATAGAAGGGGCTCCTGTCCGTATTTATATATATCGCACCTACAATTCTTCGGTCTACAGATACAGGAAGATGTGCTCTTACTTCGAATTCGTATATCCACGCAATTCTCTATACAACAAGGCTACAGGATTCCCACCTTTTCAGTCCAATTACGAATTTAAGGCACATAAGCAATCGCTTCGTTTATCGCTCTTTTGTCGCTATCTGTTTGTTGCCAGATCTACAGCGACAGAAGTTCTCGAATGGAACATTGCCACAACGAGCTCGTGATTTACACGGACTCGAAATCGGGCTCAGGCGGCGCTGTTGGAGGCGGCGGCAGCAGCCCAGAAGAAGCAGCAGAAGAAGACGCACCTCCCCCGCCTCCGCCTCCACTAGTTGCAGCAGCGCCACCGCCCACTTTTCCAAGGGGGGGCGCGGGTCCCGTCTTAAGGCTGCGCATGAGGGGGTTGGTGCGTTCCATCTGGTCCATGGCCTCGTCGAAGTCCACGCCTAACTTCGTCATGCACTGGTCCCACGCTCGTTGCCGCTCCACCGCCTGTTGGCGCTGCGCTGCAGCGAAAATGCCGAACATTTCGCGCATAAACGCGCTGCGCTCGAAGTGGAAACGATCCACCTTTGTTTTTAAGACATGTGAAGGGTTCGAGAAGGCAAGGATAAGCACACTAAAGGCAGAGATACGTGTGCATAAATTACATGCGCAAGGAGAAACGCTTTCGTTCCTCGAGCTTGCGACCGATGAGAAGTTACAAAAAAAGAATCCTACGAGCCATTACATCAAGACGGTGGTGGTGCCAACAATCAAACCTCACTGAATTCCAGCGCCGAGGTCATAAAGTTGAGCTGGGTCGTTTCCGTCTCCAATTCTGCTTTCGCCGCAGCAATGATGTCTTCTTCACTGGCTTTGGCGCCAAATATGCTGCCCGATTTCACGGGCTTGCCGTTGCGCTGGTTTTCCAGGTGCTTGTCCAAGGTAGTGGTCAGCTTCATGACCAGGGCATTCTGGGTGTCGCGCACCTTCAAGTACTCCTTGAACGCCACCACTTGATAGGATAGAAACTTGCAGCCTGCCCGCAGCACCAGCTCCCAGTTGTCAGGTTGGGCCAAGTCCGCCTGGTTGGCGCTCGACAGCGCGTTGAAGGCGTCACTAGCGGTTTGGGCCGCGGGGCTGGAGGTTTGGTTCGGGAATTCGAACTTGGTCCCATCGCCAAGCTTTGACTCGGTGGCAAGCATCTCCTCAGCAGCCGCCATGACCTTCCCACTGCTCACGGCACACGCCGACAGTTGGTCGGCCAGGGCTCCGATGCTGGACGAGAGCTGCTTGGCGTCCTTGTCCACTGCCTCGAGCTGCTTCTTGAAGTCGTTGGTGAGACGGTCCCAGTGCTGAGGGCTGCTCCCTGTCAGGCCCTGGAAATAAGAAATAAAGATGAGAGAAAGAAGGAAAGGCACACCCACAAGAGAAGAAGGAAAGAGAACTGAAAGGTTTCAGGGCGGGACAAGATGGGAGTATAAAAGCCAGTAATTTTCGACTGAGAAAGCTAACATGTGAAAAGGGCACCACGAAGTCACAGCACACTGCGGTGTTCCTCACTGTAGCCACAGAGTGCTACTCAAGTACAAGCAAGAGAAAGTTAAATTTTCAATCAATCACCCCATCTTACACA
>Ga0307931_1000535_pt1 | contig 23925 bp, 36 predicted proteins | sample OrgLakmetageno47_FD_201816 | JGI IMG/M metagenome (GOLD analysis project Ga0307931, IMG submission 201816) | Saline water microbial communities from Organic Lake, Antarctica - #47 | ecosystem: Environmental > Aquatic > Non-marine Saline and Alkaline > Saline | place: Antarctica: Organic Lake...
TTCATTTTTTTAAGAGAAGTATTGTTACTAAAGTTTTGAGATTTGCAGAACTGTTCTACTAACGGTTCATCATCTTTGTCAGCGAACCTAAAAGTTAGTTTTCCATGTTGTGTTGTTTGCAGTTCTTCCACGGTGTGAAAACTCCATATTATGAGTAAAGAAATCGTTTGTTGGGTTACCTTTAATCAAACATTGCTTATTGTTATCAAATGAAACCATGTGGTCTATCTTTGTAAACTGAGTCGAATTATAACCTACCATAACAGGTGGTGGGAATTCAGTCATGCCGTACCAATTTGCTACAAGCTGTACTCCTTGCGACCTAAAAGCATCAATAAAGGATTGGTCAATCTTGCTGCTTCCGGTTACCATATATCTGACACTACTCATGTCTAAGGAACTGAATCCCTTTGTTGACTTCAATAACTCGAAGTGTTTTGGAATTAAGGATATTACAGTTGGGTTTATTTTTTTAAAGTCTTTTATGTACGAGTAAGGATTAAATGTTGAAGAAACAAGCGTAGCCCTGCTTAGTATTGCAGGATACGCTGTTATTGTATAATGTGCGATGGTGTTCGCAGGATACACGTCAAGCACTCTGTCGCCTTCGTGTAGCTGCATTTCATTAATAGATGCTCTAGCACAAGCTTCAATTTGCCCCCAAGAATGGATAACATTCTTAGGAGAATCAGTACTACCTGAAGTAAAAAGTGTTAATGGCATACACTTAGTTATCCATTCAGCAATTAGTAGAATGCATTCCAGATAGTGCCGTCGTAGTATACAGGATAACTTGCGCCTGATCCTTTGCTAGCGGGGTCCCATGTTGCGCGATCCGCCACTGCAATCATGCCTTCTGCTGGGGTGCTCGGCGGTGATACTTGCGGAGCTAGTCGTGCAATACCGTTAACGTCAAGTGTAGTCCCAGGAGTTGCATTTTCTTGGTTAACAGAAAGCGACCCGGTTGAATCAAACGTCATAAATTTTAGGTCAGGACTACTTCTAGTGCCGTTATTTGTTGCTAGATTAATTTTACCCGGTACAAAGTCAGTTGCTGGGGTTCTGTTATTATCGACAGTAAAATAGAAGAGTGACGAAGGAACCCTTTCTAAAGTGCCAGGGTTAATACTGCTAGGTGATATGCCTCCTTGATAATCGCCTGCGACGGCAAGTGTCGGAGTATCAACGTCGCCGTGGGCCACGACGAACGAAATAAGGCTAGTCCCGCCAAGTGTGGGTTGACCGAGTGTATGTATAAGTATAGGCGGCGACCCGTCAATTGATGTAACATCAAGTGTAATAGAAGGAGAAGGAGAAGGCGATGTACTTCTATTAAAGGTTATATTAACGTCGCTAGAAGTAATAGCATTTGTTTCCAGGGTATCTATGGTGACACTAGTAGCAGTTATCGTTCTATCCGCTGCGTTAAAAAATATAGTAGAGTCGTCGCCTAATATATTTCCTAATAAATCGCCTTCAAATTGTCCTGAATTAAAATCTATTAATCTGCCACCGGACGTAGTAGTTGCAATACCTGCATCTGTATCTATTAGCACATTGCCGTCATTAGAATGTAAACTGCCGTAGAAGTCACCGTAATGTATTTTTGTATTAGGATCAACTAGCATCGAAGAATCGTCTGCTATTAGGCCAATATTATAATTAGCACCGTCTACGATAGCTGTATCAGAGGCTATCCACTGTCCGGCAGCCGCATCATATGCCAATACGTTACCACTAGATGCTGATAATACATTAACATCTGTTAGCTGACTCAGCGTTGTAGCGCTGCCAGGTAACGGAATAGCCCGCCACTCGCTAGTAGCAGTATCGTATGCTAGTATGTCGCCGTCTGTAAGAGACACTAAGTCTACGTCAGATAATTGTGTTAGAGAGAATGCGTCGTCGCGTACAACAGCAATCCATTGTCCTGTTGCAGTGTCATAGGAAAGCAGATTACCTTCGGTAAGAGACCCAATGTTAACATCTTGCAGTTCATTTAGTTCAAATGCACCACCGCCGGTACCTGTTACTAGTAGGCCACCGAGTGTTACTCCGTCTCCGACAAATACCCTTTCTGTGTCGGTAGTGTATATAAGCTCGCCTTCTACTGGCGTAATTAATTGACGTTCTGCGTCATTGCCGCGTCTTAAACGTAGGGCCATTGTAAAAACTCCTGAGATATCGTATATTACATGTATTTATACAAAGTATAAGATATCTCAGCAGCAATTTACTTTCGCTTTTTGAGGAATTGTTTTGTGCGGGCTTTAATGTCTTTAATCACTTGTTCTGTATCAAGTCTAAAATCGACTGATTCAATATACTCGTCGTACTCTGCAAAAAAAGAATCAAGGGTTTCCTCGAGAGTCTCGGCGACATCGCCTCCGTTTTCTTTTATCTTTTCTTGGTCTAATTCTATCTCCCAGACCTTTCCGTCGTCAAATGTTACAATAACACTACTGACATATTCAACTGGCACTGCTTTAATTTCAACGTCTTTGAATATCTCAGGCCAATGTTCTATTACCTCCGGGGGTAGCTTATCAGGCACGAGTTTTAGTAGCCTTCGGGGCTGCTTTTTTCTTGGCCGGCGCTAGCTCTTCAGCTTGTTCTCTAAGTCTCTTTGCTTCTTTATACATTGTGCTTGCTTGCGAACGATATTGTGATGCTAGTTCGTCGTCTGTTAGCACCGCAGTCTCTTGTACTTGTGCACTTTCTACAGCAGGCTGCGCCGGGGTGTTGTTTTTTCTGTCCGCCTTAGATGGGTTTAGCATTGCAAGCTCCCTAAGCGTAACGCCACGCTGCGACGCAATAAGATTGTTCAACTCGTCTAACATGATGTGGTCATTTGCAGTAGGCGTCATCTCCACTGTGTTAGTTGGCACTTTAACCATTTTGCCTGTGTGGTGGAACGATGCTAGCATGTTCCGACCATCTGGTAAGGGAGTACGCGCCATTACTGTTGCTAGATCCTCGGATTGTTGTCCTGAGGCACTTTCTACTAACTTAATAAGGGCATCGTGTTCCTCGGCCATTAAGTTCTCAGTAGTAACTACAATGCAGTTATGCTCATCGTCTGGTACTACTTTATACGCAACTACTACTTTTCTTTTGTTGTTGGCCATTCGGCCTACGTGTTTTAGCATATTATGCTCCTTGTTCTTGTTGTGCCGATATTGCTGCTAGAAATGCTTCTAACTTGTTATAGGTCTGGCCAACAGTTACCATCTCGTTGGGCTTAAAAGTACCTCGCTGACTGGCTACGTCAATGATACTTTTAATAGCCTTTAGGTCTTGTACAGTTAAGTCAGGACCCTGTTCGGCTGCTGGTTCAGCCTGTTCTGCTTCTTGAGGTATTACGTTTTCTTCGTTGCTCAAAATAATTCTCCTTATAATGTTATGTGCGTACTTTATTTATTTATATTTTAGATAAGGGCATGCTAACATGAAATAACTTGCATCTTTTGATTCTTCAAACCCAACTGTTACTACTTGAACAATTTTGTTATCATGGTCAAGTATAACAGTGCGTCCTACATAGAATCTGTGTTTCAAGTTTTTAGAGATCCAATCAGCAAGACTCTTTTCTAGGTTATATATTAGAGGAACATTAACATACTCAAAGTGGGGTTCAGCGAACCCCACTTTACGTAATCCTAATACATCAAAAGGATTTGGATTAAGATTTTTAATCATTAGGTTAGTTCATAGTGCGCTGTTTGTCCAAACGGTGCCTGTAGTTCCTTGTTGCTGTTAGAGTGGATAATAAACACTGTATCGCAGTAATCTTCGTCGCCCCAACTGTTCCAAGCATACCCGTCTGTGAACATGATGAACTTCTTAGGCTCAATGCCCTGCTCTTTCATGTACTTCCAATTTGCCATAAATTCAGTGCCACCGCCGCCTTTGATTTCGTAGCTAGTAAGATCTTCACCACCATCTGCGCTAAAATCTGCTTCACCGTACACTTCAGTATCAAAGCACCAGACTTTGATCTTGTAATCCATGTACTCGTCCATGATGCCTTTGATCTCGCTTAAGAAATCACGTGCTTGACTTTCGCCGATTGATCCTGACATGTCAAGTGCTACACAGATGTCAATGGTCTCGTCGAAGTTCATGCCTGGCAGTATAGCACCTGTCATCTGACCCTTTCTGGAAGGCCGAGCAAACGTGAAGTCGTTTCGGATAGTGCTTTGGATTTGCTGACGAAGCAATTCGCGCCAGTTCATCTTAGGCTCAGTGAGCTCTTTGATCATACGAGCTACACCAGCTGGCACATTGCCTGCTCCGGCAGCCTGTGCTGCGCTTAGCATGTTCTCTTTGATGTCGTCGCGAATCTGACGCAGGTCTTCTTCTGAGTACTTTGGACGCTTCTTGCTGACCTTGTTGCCATTGCCGTCTTCGCCTTCTTCGCCTTCGTCTCCGTCACCTTCACCGTCACTTTTCTCCCATTCAACGTGCTCGTCTAGCATCTCGCCTAGTGCTTTCAATTGATCTTCGTCGTACTTTTCAAAAAGGTCGTCATATACTTCTTCTGAGGACCAACCTTCGTACTTGAAGTCCTGATAGCAGTCCACAATCTTAGGCATCTCGCCGATGCGATCTCGTACCAGCGTGTTGTTTACAATGTAGTCTGCTGCAATGTTATACAACTGATGATCACGCAGTTCGCGACGAGTAAGATGTCCAAATACGCAGTGTAAGATTTCGTGCGCAATAACAAACTCAATTTCTTTGTTGCTCATTGCGTTGAAGAATTGCGTGTTGAAGTAGAGATTCTTGCCGTCAACAGCGGCAGTAGGAAGCCAGTCATCGGCAGCAAGAATACGCAAACGTGTTGCCATGTTGCCAAAGAATGGGTGCCGTAGGAGCAAGCCGACCCGCGCTACGATGATACGATCAAAAACTTCGAATCGCATGTTTTTAAGTTGCTCGTCAGTAATATCTGGGTCAGGCTTCCATTGTGTCTTGCCCATGCTGTTGTCTGCTTTCTTGCTCATAGTAACCTCTTTATCTAATTTGTTTATACAGTATAGCACTTGTTTGCTACGATGTCAACGCCAAAAGCACATTCCTCGACCGTCGTTTACTTTTTCTTTTTCTACGAACTGCAATGTCTTCTTTTCAAAGTTAAGTTTAAGTGTAAACCTATGACCAATACCATAGCTGCCTTTGCAGCCACCGTCGGCCTCGACGAATACTTTACTAGTGTCAAAAGTAGTTATCTCGTCTTCGTTAAAGTCATACAGTCGTTTGACGTTCATTTTAGACTTCGAGACACTAAACGAGGTTTCGTTAAAGTTGTATTTGGTCGAGAGGTGTTTGGTGAAGCGGTTTCTGTAGTACACGTGGACAGTATTATCACTGTAGTCAGTCCGCTCTTGCACATCACCATACGGGTTGTAGGTTTCGTCTTTGGTACAAGTGAACGAACCCATGTAGGTGTATACTTGTTCGTGTGCACCAACAAACGGAACGCCAATCTCTATAGCTGTACTGGTAGCAGTCTTGGGTGCGTTGTTAATCGTAAACGTCTCTTTAAACTTTTGGAACGACCCTGCTGTAGGAACAAAGTAATAGTTGCTGCCAGCAAATCGGAACGACATAGGAGCATTAAACTTTCCGTTAGCGATTCCGTCGGCCATAACACTTTCGATTAGTCCGTCTACTCGAAAGTCGAACTCAAAGTAGCAATCTTTCTCTTTACAGTAAACAACCGCTTGAGGAACCTTTGCGCTTTGTCCTCGACTGTCGATAGAATTAATTACCTCACACTCTGTGAACAGATTGGGCATAGTTATAAACCCACAATCGTATGTATTGCCGTAATAGCTTTCAGCCCACGATACAGCCGGACCGCTATCGTGATGTTCAAGTTTAGGCCACGATGTGTACTTGGGTTTGTTGTTGTGAAGATCAGCATTGCCGTTCTTGGGCCTGCGATAGTAGAAAACAACGTTATTACAGTTCTTTGTCATGCAATTACCTTTCAAAAAAAATAGCGCAGGTCTTACGCTGCGCTATTTTTGTGTCTATACGCCTTGAGCAGCTTTAATGTACTTACCATAGCGTTCGTGGAATTCATCAAAACACGCAACAGCGTCTGGATCAATTGGCAAGCTGTATTGTGTCAGTGCCAATTTAATACCCATAACAACCAACTCGGTATCAAAGTTGTCCATTGAAAACCGCAGGAAGTTATTAACTTTGTTATCGAACTTTTTATCGTTCTTGTCGCATGCTTCTTTGAGCTCGTAACACATAGCAACAGTCAAAGAGTACATTGCGCTGATTTCGCGTGTCTCCATCTCTTTGACCTTGCCTGCCAAGATGTCAGTTGGGTTAGGCATGCTTGCAGCAACACGTCGGTGTGCCATAAACTTCACAGCAAGGCCTTCGCCGATTGAACCACTAACTAAGTCTGTAGTAGTAGCGTCATCAATGTCGTCTTCGATCAACTCGCTTACAAAGGTCCAACTACGCGGGGTAGCAAATGAACGGCTTGGTGACTTTGGATCAAAGTCGTAAAGGTCCTTCTTAGCGAACGTAACGTAGCCTACAACATCTTTGTGGATCTTGTTGTTAACTGCCCATTGGAACCAGTCGTTAAAGTCAACCTTCATTTCCAAGTGAACAAATCGGTTAGCCAACGGAGCCGGCATACGATAGGTTACACCTTTATCGCTTTCACGGTTGCCCGCAGCAACAATCATCACGTTGTCTGGTAGCTCGTAAGTACCTACCTTGCGGTTAAGGATTAGCTGATACGCTGCTGCTTGTACTGCTGGAGCAGCACTGTTCATCTCGTCCAGGAACAGGATGATATTCTCGTACTTTGCTCCCATTGCTTCGTCTGGCAATTCGCTAGGTGCACCCCATACCATTTTCTTCTGCTCGGGATCGTAATACGGAATGCCTTTAATATCAGTTGGATCCCAAAGGCTTAGACGAATGTCAATAACCTTTGCGTTGATCTGACCAGCAATCTGCTCTACGATTTCACTTTTGCCAATGCCCGGCGGACCCCACAGGAAGATAGGACGCCTTTTTCGGATGGCGTGTAGGATGCTGCGTTTTGCACCGTTGGGACTAACTGTACGTGCTTGCGTTTCTGCTTGAGCCACTGTGTAATACCTCTGTCGTTTAAAAATTCGGGTTAGTTTTTTCTACGTTTTATCTAACGTGTGTATACATAATAGCATCATTAGCAGTAATGTCAACACTTTTTCTTGAAAAAAATTAACTTTCTTTTTTTGACTGGTGCATTGCTTTTATCATTCCGTACTTGCGTATATCACCTGAGAACAAAGTGAGCTCTACGGCTTTTCGTTCGTTTGTCACAATAACCCCTTTGTTAGTAAGATAGTACGGACAGTCGATAAATTTATCTAGGAAGATGATTACTTGAGTAGTAGTGGCCATGTCTTCCGGATACGGTATGACGTATGTTCGTAATCCGATTACGGACAGCATGTCTATTCCTTGTTCAGTTAGTCGCAGCCCACCGGTTTCTTTAACCCGTATGTTTTGCCACCATAAAGGCAAGTGTTCTTTGACGCTTAGTTCGTTTGTACTCTTGTCCAATGCAGCTAGAAACATTTTAGTGTAGAGTTTTTTCCAGTTCATTCTTGTACTTTCTCGATAGACGACAATTTGTGTACAGCGAAGTCGTTGCATTTGAATAAATCGTTTAGTTTTTTAGCGAGGTTACAGGCGTGTCCTGGATTTGAAAAGCTAGTTTTTTTGTATTTTGGCCCAGGGTAATTTGTGAGGGCATTTGAGCTTTTTAGATTAAAAGGCCGGTCTTGATAAAACACGGCCCAAATTGCTTCTGCTTCGAGTACTTGCTCTGAGCGGTATGTCTTGTTGTTTATATCTTCAAGGATAACTGTGGGTTTAGGTCGTGACATATACGTGGTTCCTTATTAACTACGTATATTTAGCGTATTAAAAGATTATTAGAAAATTACTTCCATCCTGTTCCGCCGTCTACTTGTACTTGTAATACAGAACTGTCGTTGCTTTTACTTTCTGCAACTAGTTTTTCAAGATCGCCGTTAAGCCGAGCCATTACTGTTCCTAGGGCAAACGCAAGATTCTTTGCTTGTGTTATATCCATCTTTACTTCTTTTGCACGACTATTGTCAGCAGATTTTACCTGCTGTATAAACTGCTGGATAGGCATAGTGTTTAACGGTTCAACTGCTGGCACGGCTTAGTTCCTGTTTCATCTCGAACTCTGTTTTAAACGGTCCTTTTGTTTGATACTGCTCAACTGTACTTAGTTTAGGGCAAAAACTTCTCACCCATCCTTTGTTGAACTTTATAATATGATATCCTGCGCAATACATACTTTTAGACTTTTCACTTTTTGTAAACAAAGGCAATTTGCGCTTAACATCATATATACTGTTATACGGCGCGACGCTGGTCGGATAACCGTATGCTTCGAGTTTCGTGTCTACATCCATTTCAGTTGAACTAGATTTGTTACTCCACGTAATGTTAAAACCAAATTTCTTTTTAATCTGCTGAGTGTTGTCAAAGTAACATGTTTCTACTTTGTTGCTAAACATGTATCGATCGTCGTTTAAGCTTAGCGTACCGATTCGGTCTCCGTTTTCTTCAACAATCCAAAACTTATCTTTAATAATTACTTTAACTTGTGTTGCCATTAATCAATCCACTCCTCGTCTGCTTCTACTAGTTCGATCTGATCTTCGAACGACAATAGTTTCATTTTATATACCTTGCATTTAATGCAGTTGCATAGGACTGTGCTTGATCTGCAATTCGCTGCATATCCCATTTAGCGCAAAACTTCATTAGTCGCATTCCTACTTGTGTAACTTCTTTAGTTTCAATATTGTCAATAGTCTCATTGATCATAGCACGTATGTCTGCTGGTTGTGCTGATAAATCACACAATATTACATTTCGATTGTAGTCATCGAGTACTCTATGCTCAACCTTTTCATGATCAGTCCAGCGTTGCAACATTAAATTGTTCCAATTATACCCTTTTAAGTTCTTGTCGTTAAAGGCGTCCATTAAGCCGACTCTATTCTTAGTACCCTTTTTAGGCGCGCCTGGGTATGCCGAAAACACATTGTCGCTAGTATCACCTCGCATACACTTTTCAAACAACTGCCACTCAGGATGCGGAGCAGGCTTTGGCTCTTTAGTCTTCTTCTCAATTATTTCCTTGCCTTTCTCGTCAAAGTAGCCTTCATGTGTAATAGTCATGTTAGCCACACCGTTGTACTGACGCACGTTAGGTGCAATCAACTGAGCAAAGTCACCGTCTGTACTAATGACAATGTGAAAGTCGTCTGGGTGAAGCTGAATAAACCCTGCTATAAGGTCGTCTGCTTCAAGATTAGGGTGACGGATAGCAGTGCAGTTAGTCTTCTCTTTAATAAAGTTAGTAAACTCTTCGTAAATCTCCCAAAATGCAGTATCTTCGTCCTCTTCGTGCGCAGTCATTGCTGATCGAACTTTTGCTCTATTACGTTTATAAGGAGCATAGAAGTCCTTACGCCAGCTTCGACCTTCTAAACAGAAGATAACGTGGTCTGCATTAAAGTCAGTCCACGCTTTCTTTACAGAGTTTAGTGTAATGTGCAGCGCCATACCAACTTTTGTATCAATGTCGCCGCGGACGACGTGCCTTGCTCTGAAAAAAGTATTCGCTGTATCGACTAGTATGTAAGTCTTATTCATATATGTCCTATTGTTGCTGCATTTTATAGAGTATAACACATACGTTGCCGGGTGTCAACTCCATTTCATAATTAGTCCTTTTTGGTGTTGTCAAGCTCGTCGTTCTTAAGCCAAGGAAACTCGTTTACAAAAAGTTCAGGGCGAGTTAATACAAACCACCACAGCCTGATATGGTTAATTCTATTGCTAGTGTCCATAGGCAGACTCTTAGAACGAGCAAATTGCACTAACGTTAGCAGGCCAATTGCAGTAGCAAAGATGCCAGCAATTGCCATCAGTGCTAGCAAGACTTTTACTAAGAATAATAAAATAAATGTCATGATACCTCCGACTTGTTGTTATTGATAGGCACTACGTTAATATAACCTGCGCCGCGGTCAGTGTCTAGACCGTCTTCTTGCAACATATTAAAAATAATATCACGGAACCAGCGGTCTACGATCTCTTCTTCTGGGTCAGCTTCAAGACCGTAGCCTTCTTCTCTTAATCGTGTGATGAAGGGTGCATTCCAGTCAAGCTCAAAGAATCCGTTTCGAATGTTATCTTTGTTTACGTGTGTGTCTAGTACCTGTACCCATTCTTCGCCTTTTTCAGTTGCTTGCGCCTTAGGGTCTAGTTTATTAAATGCTTCTTCTTTTTTGAGTCGGTCTTTCTCGGCAGCAGCTTCCTTGTCGGCTTTCTCACTAGCTTGTTTTCTCTCGAACTCTTCAGCTTCTGCTTGGGCAATATCTTCCATTACCTTTTTAAGCCGCGCTTCTTCGGACGCTCTTGCTTTTTCAATCTTTTCAACACCGGTAATCTTTTTCCATAAACCCATAGTTTTCTCCTTTGTGGTTATTTACGTGCCCCAATGTACTATTAAACCGTATCCTGCGTCTTTAATTTTGTTTTCGTAGTAAATCGTTTTTTCGTATAGTTCTTTCATTTTAACTTTTAGTATTGGGTGTTGCTCTTCTGGATCATACGTGTTAGGGCATCCGTGCCAGAATCTTCCGTGATATAAGTAAACCGTGTTAGTGTCATAATCATATCCGTCTACGGTGTAGTATACGTCCTCTAAAAATACTTGTCTGCCTATGACGTTTAAACTATCTAGCCATTTAGTTTCTGTTTTGCTCACGCTTGCTTGATTGCCCCAGTAAGGTCTAAAATTTACATAAGCTCGTTCACTTTTTAATGTCTTGTTTGTTTCTGTTGAACAAGTAGGACACGCTTCGTTCACTACACTATTGCCTACTAGGCTTCTTGTCCATTGACTAAATTCGCCGTGTACTTTACATTCTACAATAATTTTTCTTTTTTCATAAGGGTCGAACCTAGCATTAGTTAAGTCATAAAGATTGCCCCATCTTTCTTTTATTTCTTTCAATCTCTTAGATAACGATTTAGACATTGCTGGTATTCTATTTTCGTGATAACCTTTTGGACAACAATGTTTTTTAGGTTTAATTATCTGCCAACCGTATAAAAAATCTGATTTATGTGAGCAAGTTACTTTGTATCTTTCGTTAACTCCTTTGTATTCAATAACTTCGATGTTATTATATAGGTGTCCGTTTGCTAGGTTAAATTTTTCTAAGAACGTTTCTTTAGAAAATTTATGTGTAGGATTTGTCATAATGTTCTCCAACTGTTACGTAAAAGTATTTATCTTTTTCGGCAACAGTTGGCAGTTTACTAGGTACCCCACCGGTTTCCAAAAAGCGCCACATGAAGTCTTGGAGAAAATCTCCATCCTTGCTTCATAGCAATCTCAGCTACACGTTGCTCGTTCATTTCGTATTCTTCACTACGACCGCCTAAAGGCATCAAGTACACAGGGCATTCTACCCCTGCTAACCTGTACTCTTTAACTGCCTTGTGCACTTCTTCAACGTCGACTTCGTCTGCTACAACAAATTTGAGATACATGTTGCTGTCAGGAAGACTGTGGGTGTAGCTTGCTACTATTTCTGGCTTAATAGCAGCCTTCCATGCCTCGCCGGATACTGTTAATTTAGGTGAACAACTCCAGGTTAGTTTTACTAGAGGCCACTTAGTAAGTACGTCAACAAGCTCTTTAGCTAATTTTTGAGTGCCATTGGTCTCAATAGTCATATTTTTAAGATCCTGCATTCCGGGATGCTCTAGCAGTTCTGGCCAAAACTTCTGCCATAACATAGGCTCGCCGCCTGTTAGAATCAAGTGTATGTCCTGACCATTATCCATAGTCCACTTACCTTCTGGAGTAAGACTTAACAGGTGCTCAACAACTTCGTCAACTTCTCTGTCCTTTGTATACTTCTTAAACTCAGGATAGATGCTGGCGTATGTGTCGCAGCCTGTGTGGATGATAGGTAAATCCTCAAACTTATCAATGTCATTAAGCCGGTCACTTGTAATAAGTTCCTTAACTTCGGGATTGTGTTTAGCTTTGGGTGTTCCGCGTTCTAAGCCAAATCCCTGACAACGAAAATTACATCCGAAGGTGCGCAGGAATACGCTGGGCACTCCTACGAACGAACCTTCGCCTTGTACTGAATAGAACGCTTCTGAATATCGTAGTTTCATCGTGGCGCAAAATCCTGTTGTAGTTTTACGTTATTGAAAAACTCTTCCTTTGTGCTTGCGTCAGCTTTAAACGCACCTTTGAGCACAGTTGTCTGTGTTAGACTAGAATGAGCCATAATACCTCGATTTTCGCAGCATCCGTGAACTGCTTGAATGTACACTCCTACGTCAACTGATTCAGTTGCGTCTTGTATCTCTCGAGCAATATTGTTAGCTAACTGCTCCTGTAGTGTGCCGCGTCTAGCACACCATTGAGCAATGCGGGTGTATTTGCTGAGTCCGATGACTTTCTTGCCCGGTATAATGCCAATGTAAGCAACACCGGTCACTGGCTGATGGTGATGCGAGCACATACTGCGCAACTCAGACCGCACTACTAGCATACCGGTATATGCCTCGTCGCCTTCGTTTGGAAATGCCGTTCCGTTAGGTGCCGGATTGTAGCGGCCGCTCATTACTTCGTTGATGTACATTTTAGCAAGACGTTGACCAGTGTCCATTGAGTTTGGATCAGTGTATCGATCAATAACTAGACTGTCTAATACGCTGGTGAACTTTTCTGCTAGTTCGTCAATTAGCTCTTCTTTCTCACCTTTGCAAATGTGCGCAGATATATTATCGCCTGCCCAATAACGGTCGCCTGCATTATCTAAACGTTGTTTAATTACTTCTGAAATTGCTTGTGTCATTATTTCTCCGAGTTTCTGACGTGGATGTCTTTTCCATCATTAATACATTGTACAATGTATTTAGGTTTTTGTCAATCAATTCAACAGGTTGTTCTAACTCATAGTTTCCTTTTATCTTATTGCAGTAAGAAATGCTGACTCCCAAGGGTACACTAACCAAACATCTTTCTCTGCCTTGTCGACTCTGTCCCAGAGGTAGCGAACGTCGTCAAACTCAGAGCTACTATTATGTGTCATGGCAGCAAATCGCACATTATTATCCCAGACTGAATCCCACGCATACTGTTCACTAGGCAAACAGCCACTCTGCCAGTCTTCTTTAATCCACTCGAAGGTTGCTCCGGTGTCGTTGATGTCGTCTACAATGAGCATTTTCTTGCGCGTGTTGATGTCCCAGCGGCATGTAGCGCTCAGGTCGTCTATGTCTACGGGCACGTACCCAAACGCATCTTCGGCCATCCAGAGGTTGCTCTCAGGGCCCATGTTTGCTTCGTCACGTAGTCTTACGTCAAGCGTGTGCATGGGTACACCAATTAAATGACTAAGCATAGTAGCTATAGGTAGGCCGCCTCTAGTGATGCCTACAATATAATCCGGTCGCCAGTTATCCTTGTATAGTTGAACTGTTATAGCAGTAACCGCAGACTCCACGTCTTGCCATGTGTAATACTTTTTATTTGTCATGTTCTACTAGTGCCTTTATTGTATTGAAGTTTTCCTTTGCTTTTTTAAGCGCAGGGTGTTTGTCAAGCAGTTTGTTTTCTCCTTCTTCTTCTAACATTTTATTCCTTGCCCAAGCAAGTGTTGCAACGTCCCTAGAATTTAGTTGAACGTCTGCTGTATTAGAATACAATGGTGTCCAGCAACCGCTTGAGTAGACTTCAAACATATTACCGTTGTACCTTACATCACCGCTCATTGCTCGGGGGTCATTTATTGGAGACGAAACGTAAGGTCCGCTGCCTCCTGCTCCCATTACTAGCAAAGAGCCGTCGCTTGATATCACGTCACTTATCACTTTGCTTCCCCTTCCAATCTTGCTCTACTAGCGCATACGCAGTTTTAAAATTCTCGTATGCTCGTTCTAGTCCCGGATATTCCTTGCACATTTCTTGCACTTGATCAAACAGTGGAAACGCCGCCTCGAACGGTGTTTCGTTGTACCTACCTGGGAAATAGAAGTCGTCGCTAGTAGCAGTTATATTCCACTTGCTAGTGTCGTTCAGGCCGGTGGTGATAAGGTTATTGTTTATAGTGATATCACTACCAGCAACGCAATCCACGTATCCAGTAATTGGGTTACTATTGTCCCCTGTATAAAACGTTTCACCGTCCTTTAATTGTGCCATACATTGTATCTCCGCTAAAGAATTCTTTCGCTAGCACTTCTTTTTGTTTAGCCAGTGCTGGAAGGTACCTGTCGTAATTTTCTATATACCCTTTGATTCTGGTCTTTACTGCTTGCTTATTCTCGCAATACGCTGCAAAGTCCTCAGTCCATCTGCTGGGGTATTTGAACACGTCACGGCCCATCTCACTATAGCTTAGTCTGTTAGGCACCATTGGAATTGCTCCAACACACGCACCTTCGTACCAGCTGATTCCTAGCGTTTCTTGTAGATTTGCGCTGAACACTAACTTTGCTCTACCCAGTAACGAATGGTACTCATCCTTGGTTAGCTCAGTATCCTGGCATACTACAAATTCGTACTCTGGCATTTCTTTTGCTAGATCACGGAATATCTCTACTTGCTTCTCCGGAGCAACACGATGAGGGAAAAGAATTAAGTTTTCTTTCGGTTGCCCTGCAAACTTGCTCAAGTTGTCCTCTAAGTATTCCATAGGCCATCCAGTGCGCACAACTCTATCTGCTCCGTGCCGCGCCGGGTTAAATTTAGTATAAAACAGTGCTTCGAAGAACATATTAATGTGAAAGTTAGAAGCAAAGAAGTTGTGATCGTAACAAAAATACATAGACTGTTCAGCGTGTCTAACCCAAGGTTTATCACCTATAAGTCTGCCTAAAAAGTCCTGCGGGTCGTAACTACCAGCATGCCATAGCCCGCCTATCTTAATGTTTACGCCCAGCAACTCTGCCATATAACGCAGTTGTATTACTGTAGGGTTCCAGGCGTCTGTGTACAAGAAGTAGTCGCCGTTCTTTATCTCACCTTTGCAGAATAGTTCACCAATTTGTTCTAACTGTTTACTCTTGTAAACATTGGTGCCGCCAAAGTTAAGGAACGCCCCAGGCGTTGTAGCCTGAGGGGTTTCTCCTCCTGAGATAACGACAATATCTTCCATTGTAGCTTGACGCAGTTGCGTGGGTAAGTGGTCCTTCCACTCACCTGTGTATCGAGTAGATACACTTTCAACATCTACAATGTATACAGTCATTAGCCTCTCCGAAAGTTTCCGCGAGCTTTTGCTCGCAACCATCCTTGATATTTTTGATATGCTTGCCATACTGGCGACTGTCCCCGATACAGATCAGCTTCGTTATAGACTTTGCCCTCTAGTCGGCAAAAGTCGCGGTATGCGTCCAGGTCGTTAAAGATCTTGTTTACTGTAGGGTTTTTAATAGCCATGTTATAGTATTCCTTGAAAATTTTAGTTAGTTGGTTGGTGTTTGGTTTATTCTATTACACATACATTATAGCAATAAAATATTAGTGTGTCAACTCTATTTGTTGCTTTTCTTTTTAGCCTCGGATATCTTTCGTTTTGTTTCTTCGCTCGTTGGACCTCTTAGTTTTCCTCTTTTTGCTAATGACTTTTTTAATCGTGTTTCGTCACTATCTTTTATATTAAGGTAAGTATTCGACGATACCGTCTGACTCTCCGTCTTCTGACACTACAATCTCATAATATCTCTCCGGGCCGTATAGTAATATGAGATGATCGTTTAATATGTCTGTAGCGATCATTTCACAGCTCTTATGATCCATGTTTCCAGATTTAATGTATTCTTCGAGAGCCCATTTTACAAGAAAAAACTCTAGTTCTCTATCTAAGTGGTTAACTAAGATTTTAACTTCAACTTTAAACTTGTGCCGATGGGTGTCCTCTAAAAACTTGATCCTGGAGTCAATTAAACCTGCGTTAGGGTAATGATGAAACCCTTCGAATTCAGTTCTTACCTTTATAAAAGTCTTAGTCTTAGTCATAGTTATAGTTTATATCCTTGTTAACGTAGCCTAAGAATGATACATCGTCCCATCCGCCTGTTGCTAGTTTAGGGTCAGTGTCAGCGCCTGGGTACTTATGTACACCTTCTTTCTGAAACGTAACCCATATGCTTTTACTGGTTGTCATTACATGTACCTTTTAGTTTCTATACTGTAAGTATATGATTACTTTACGATTTTGTCAAGTGAATACTTGTTCCAATCTGTAAATTTCTCGCGGCCTAAAAGACCATGCAGACTGTGACACCACACGCCGGGATTAGTTGCGTTGAAGTCACGATCGTCAATTTTGATCATAGTGTTGTAATTCCACTGCTTAACGTAGGGTAGCGGAATACGGATTTGTGGGATAAAGTTATTGTATTCTACTAGTTCGCTTTCGAGAAAGCCTTCAGCAAGTGTAACATCAATGTCCAAGCTACACAGGAAGTCCTGTTTAAGAAAAGTTTTGATCATCTCATCCCATTCGAACCAGTCATCATCACTGTCTATTTTAAAACTGTGATTGGCTCCGAAGAAGATGTGCATACACTCTTCTTCGTCTGCGATTGCTCGGATCTCGTTTACATCCTGAAGACCAGTAACAAACAGGGTGCGCATTCCGAGCGCAGGGGTCTTTTCGACCTCTGCGCCCACAAAGAACGTTACTCCTGTTGCTGTTTCTCCTTCATAGTCACGCTTCATGTTGTGCCTTTAGTGTTTTGTTAAGTCGGTGGATTTTGTCTTTGTACCATAGTTTGATGGTTTTTAAACGATTAATTTCGTAGTTCGAAGCATACTCAGTATAGCGCCGTTTAACTAGCGCGTCAACCTCATTGTGTTGAAATTCAAGTTCTTCTAGTCGATTTGACTCTTTGCTAGGATTGTTCATCTTCTAGGATCTCCAAGTTATGTTCTGCATCTTCTGCAAACTCGTCATCTTTTTGTGACGAAGAGTCGAACAAGCTATCAAAATAAGTACTAGCGTTTACAGTCTTTTTGCCGACTGCGCCGCGTGTTCCTGGGATAGACATCCAAAAACGACTATGCTGATCTATTATCTCTAGCGCATCTTCTCGAGTCGTCTGTGCAAAGATTTTATCTACTACATCACGAAAGAACTTTTGATCAAACTGTTCTTCTACTAGCATCTTAGGCACAATACCGTTGTCGTACTGTCTGTTTGCTTCTTGGACAGCATTGATATGACTCCATACGTTGTGGCCCATTTGGATAGCATAGCTAAACGAATCCCAACTGGTCTTTCCTTCCTTACCGATCTTATTTAGATCACCTGGTGCATAGATACAAACGTCTGATACTTTCAATTCTTCTGTAAGAGGGCTGTCTGTAAAGTTCTTAAAGATACCGTCAGTTAACACTGCATCACGGAACAATCGTTGGTCCGTAGAATACTTCTTATTGTCTATGCTGGGCTGCATTCTATAGACCCACTTCTTGCGATCTGGTGTTTCTGTTTGAATATAAATCTGTCCATTTGCTGTAGCAAGGAACGGCGATGCACAATCAAACGTGACCATAAAGTTTGGGTTATGATACTTGCGAACAGCACGTTGTATGTCGGTTAGCAGCGTCGCCCACTCTAGCTTGCTCGTACCAAGAAAGTGCATTACGTCATGTATGCCTTGTTCTAATAAGCCGTCGAATCGCAGCGTAACAAGCCGTTTAAGCACGAGATGCACATCACACATGTTTTGCCCACCCATACTCCATCCATTGAAATGGTTGTCTGGATACACAGTTGGATCACAGTAGTCTTTCATCTGCTCGTACCAATCTTCTGCGTCTGCGTGATTCTCACCTTGCAATACGTTGAGAAACTTGCAAGCACCTGTTCTGTGCTTGAGCCAGTAGTCATTGTTGATGCGAGTAGCTGCTACAGCTTCCCCATAGGTACTAATACCTGTTGCCTTCGCTCCTTCTGGGCTACGTGCTACCCACGCAGGGATATCAAGGATCATACCGTAGTCCATGTATGCGTCCATCCAGCGCAGCACTCCATCGCGCTTCTTCTGCGCCTTAGGACATTTAGGATCTTTCCAGTCACCTTCCCATACACCTTTACCAATTTGGAAACCGCCGCTGTCACCTAGCATCCAAGAATTTTCACGATCGCGATTGCGGATCATATCCTCTTTAGGCGAATGTTTGTTAATGTCAAGCTCTGCGTGTCCTGCGGAATACAAAGACCATTTATACTGAAACTGCCCTTCTGCGGGATTTAGATAGTTAAGGCTTTCAATGCCGTGATTAAAGTTACTAGGAATGCGTGACGTTAACACATATTCACCATATCTTTGCTTGCCTACATAAGTGGCGTAAAAGCCACTAAGTGCTGGCAGGAAAAAGGCATAATCTTTTTGTTCTGCGGTTAAGTTACGATTCATGGCTTTCCTTCTTTGCTGTTAATTATATCGCTAAACGTGTTGTACAATGAGCTATTTTTAGGAACAGCGTAGTTTGTAGTGCTGTATTTGTAGGGGTTACTGGCATCAACACCGTACCAATCTAGCCCGCTCCCGCCTATGTGTTGATTAGACCGCAATGCGTTCTTCATAGTCAACTCCATATCCGCCATACGTTTTTCGAGAACACTCACTCTGTCAAACACGCTAACTAATCCGTCAGTGCATCGCACTCCTAGCTCTTCTGCTTCGGCAATACTAGCTATTAACATAAAGTTACGCAGTGCCTTTTTAACACTTGGGTTATTTGACGCTATTGCAGCGTCAAATAACTTTGCGAATTGATATAGATCTACTTCGTCGTCTTCGCTCATATTAACCTCAAATTACTTAGACTGTGCTGGTAAGATGTAATCGTACTTGGCCATACCACTGTCTACTGTAATCATCATAGCACCTTGGTCCGAAATGCTCATAGTAAGCTCCCCGTCTAGATTCAGGATGCTTTGAATCTGCGCCACAGGCCAGCTCCATGTGTGTTTAAGTGTACCTTCTACACCGTGCTGAAAAACAAACTCGCCGGCGTGTGTGCTTGCGTCACCAAAGCTAAAGATCAGATTGCCGCCTTTAGTTTTTACATTAAAGATAATTTCTTCAGAATGTGCCGCGCTCATCAACTTCATACGTGCAATAGAAGCCATAGAAGGTTCTACTTGAATATTCCAAGCTGCACCTTTAAACTTAACAGTCTTAAGCCTTTCTTCAACTACGTTTTGCGAAATAAAGCGATAGTCGTTTTCAAAGTCGCCTGCTGCATTTTCAAAGTGAACGTATGTAGGAACATCAGCACCGTCCTTCTGCTTGGACACTACTTCAATCTTAGCGTTGTCTTTGTATTCAGGATTCTTCAAGTGAAGATTTAGCTTGTCCAAGTTAGTCATGCCAAACGTGCCGTGGAATTGTGGCACAGGTGTGTGAGTAGTTGCACTCATTATCACACTGCGGTCTTCTGCCATTGAATCAATCTGCGTACTTTCGTCATTGGTTATTTTAATAATTGTTAGGAAGCCCAGTGCGTGGGTATGTGCTACTACGTCTTGCAAAATATCTTTCATTTGTGATCCTCTTAGTTTAATTTCACTCTATACAGTGTATGCTCTAACTTGTTGATTGTCAACAAGTTTATGCATGTATTTAGGTTTAGTTTCAGAAGTCAAAGAGACTATTGAATGTAGTTGTTTGCTTAGTGCTTTCTAAGTCGTAATCTAGTACTCCTATAAGGTTGCCTAGTTTATTGTCAATAATAGTTTCTGCCATTGCGTCGTCGTCAAACGGCAGCTCTTTAAACCAGTCCGGTAAACGCAGTTCGTCAGTAGGATAAGCAACTGATGTATATCCTAGTGGGTTTGGTTTAAGCTTGCAAACGATGCACTTCATGCCGTCTATTGCTTCTTGTGAATATCGATCACTGTGCATACGCCTGAGAGTATTCCAATTTATTGCTGCTCTAACGTGACCTGGCATATTAGCCTTGCCTTGCTTTTCTTCAAGGCGTTGGTAATGGCCTAGCTTATTCACACGCTTAGGGGTACCTTTCTCCCATCCAGGTCTGTCAATAAATTCCTTGCGGAACGTGGAGATTCGATCGAGTACTATTTCTCGATCAACGTTGGTCAACACCATGAATAGTATTTCTTTCAAAAAGTTTTGCATATACACAGGAGTATCGCTGCGTCGTAAGTCTAGACCCAGTGCCTTAACTTTACCTTCTGCTCCGTCTACATCTTTGCGCTTTCCTTCGTCATCATACACTAGTGCGGCGTAGCGTTTCTTAGTAATAAACAACCCCGAACTAGCAACAATTTCCCGGCCTGCCTTGATAACTTCTGCTCTTGACTTAGCACAATGAAACGCTCTTGCTGCAAAGTCTATAAACGTTGTGTCTACTTGTGCACTAATTTGATCATACAACAAAACAATACTGTCTTTGTCCCAAGGTATAGTTCCTTGCTTAATGTCTTTTTTAAGCGTAGGATACGCACTAAAGTAGACTGAGTCAGTGTCGCCGTAGATCACAGCTTCACCTGTGTGGTCGTAAACACCTGTAATAGTATTGTTTACCTCTGCGCTCATATGCTTAACAATCTGCCTACCAGTTAGTGTAGTTGATTGCCCAATACGTTTGTCGAAGAATCTACAGCCTGGATTAAGAATTGCGCCGTACAGTGAGTTGAGGTTGATCTTCTTAACCAATTGTCTCTTATCCCAAAACGTTATTTCGGTCTCGTTGCCTGCTGCAATAGCTTTCTTTAGCATTCCTTGTAGTTCTTTTCGTTCTGCGTACCAACGCTTTAGTATACCGGGTATAACGCCTTCAAACTCGGTTGTAAAGATCGTGCCGTTAGCACTAATCATCCAAGGCATTCGACTTTCAAATATCAGTTTGTATACTTCTGCACCGCTGAGCACGTCATGTCTGCCGTCTTCCCAGTCAATAGTCAACGCAACATCTTTTCGTTTTTCCATCACAGCAACATATTCAAGACTTCCAAAATGACCTTCCCATGCACCTGCAAACGTTTTCTTCTGCAGCGTCATTGCTTCATGCACCATTTTGTCTGTCATATCTGGACGAAGTTGACCCACAACAGTTTCAGGCCCCATGTTCAGTGCTCGAATCACACTAGGATACAGTGAATTTAAGTCCATTGATCCTATGGCTAGGTGTAGTCCTTTTTTTGGAAAGGCAACGTATGCACCTGCTGCCTGCGTGTTTTCAGTACCTTGGTTTTTTCTATTGGGGACCTGTAGTCCTCTGTGATGCGCTTCGTTTATGATTGCTTGCTCAGTAACAGCAACAGCTCCCATAACTGTTTTCAACATCACTGTGTTGGCGTGTGCAAGTTCGTTGGACAAGTCAATAAATTGCAGTTTCTTGTCTAGCTTGTCTAACAGAGCAGTATCCTGTCTGTTGTATTCAACAAACGTCTCAAAGTCGTTATTATACAACTGATCCAGTGTTCCTTCATACACAGTCTTATTTTCACCTATCTCTAGCTCGCCGATTGCATCAAGTCTATAAGTGTGTCGTTCTTCATAAGTGTACTTCCTATAAAGATTTAGACTGTCAAGGTGCACTCGGCCTACAAAGTCATAGGTCTCAGAAGTCTTTCCAAACTTCTCGTATTCTCGCTTCTTAGGAAGTTCTCCCCATAGACAGAACTTTCGTGTATCGTCTTTGCTTAGGACGCGCTGTATACGGTTTACAGTGTAGGGCACATCATACCCCTCCGAATTCCAACCACTGTGCACGTCAGCGTCTTCCAACAGGTCCAAGAACGTAAGCAGCATATCCTGCTCACCTTTGCCTTTGGAATCGTTAGGAAACAGTATTACCTCGTCGCCCCATCTCTTTTGGCACATTGCCCTGGCTTCCTCTAGTGGGAGACCTTTAGGTGGTACTGCTAGCGTGATCAACATGCTGTCTAGCCACTGTAGGCATACTGTGATAGCTGTAATGGGCATAAACGGGTCGTCAATCGGAGCCCATCCACGCACTGGATCGAAGTCAGTTTCGATGTCCCAAAACAATACGTTCAGCTTAGGGGAATCCTGATTAAGATAGTTTTCACTTAGGCATTGGAAAATTGGATTAATGTCGCTTTCAAACAGTGTCTTATCTCTGTTGATGGCAACTTCCTTTCGGAAGTCCTTGGTATTCTTTGCGACAATTCTACTCAGAGCATCGCCAAAGATGCTCTGATGCTTTCCTTTTGGATCTTTGTAATAAAAAGTGTACTTAACAGGATACTCAGTAAACGTTCGTTTTCCGTCGCGTCTTTCAACAACGCGAATAACATCGTCTTTTCTGTCAAACATTGCGTCGACATAGCTCATTCAATTACCTCGTCTCTTACTAATGCTACGTCTTCGTGAACATAGCTTTCTATAACACACTCACGTATACATCCGTTAGGGTGGGGACATTCTTCGCATTGTTTGACAGCTTCGTCTGGGTCTAGCCAGTCATAAGGGGTTATCATTTTTATTCTCCTCGTTGTTATTGGTCAACGTTACCGTGGTCTTGTTCGTAAGTGAACGACTCTTCAATACTTATTATTTGGCATGTTTAAGTATATACAAAGTGACTCTTGGGTCATTGACAACCAAGCAGTCTTCAGGGTATACTTTTTTGCAGCCGCAATAACTAGTTATAGAAACAACTACCATCTTGGGTCCTAGTCTCTCAACTGTTCCTAGCTTCAAGACCCTTTTGCCGTCGGGTACGACGACGAAATCTCCTACGGCTATCTTACTGCCCAGAAGGTCTTTGTGTTCAGGTACTTCTGCCATTGTGTTTCCTAAAAGAATAGTCCTATTACGTAGATCATTGTAAGTGTGCCGTTTAACACAATCAAACTACGTTCTTTCCATAGCCAAGCAACGACGGTCCAGAGGCCGCTGCTGACTACAAATGCTACTATGTAATAAGGGTATATGTTAAATGATGATAAGATAGCAGCGGTGATCAGCAACGCTGTTGCTAACCACGCTAGTTTCTGATAAGGCTTCTCATCAGGTGCTGGCATGTTACTTGTCTGCTCCTATAGTAGTAACAATAGTTTCGAGATCGTCAAAGTCGTCGTAGTAGTTTTCCCAATCGCGATTCTTAGCAATTTTAATTGCTTTGTTAATCAGAGACGGCTTGACGTCGAGCTCCTCTGCTATTGCCTTGACTGTGTCCTTAAGACCACCTTTTAAATCCTCAATCTCTTGTAATACAGTAATGCCTTCTTGAACTAACTTCTCTAACTTGGCTTTTTCTTCAGGCCCGTAGGTGCGATCACTCATAGTTTCTCCTTTGTGTGTTACTCTAAGTTACTGTTTATTATACGGTTTTTTTGACAGGATGTCAACCGGTAAATACTTTTCGATTATCGAATGCACGATGCCATCCGAAGAACTTTGCCTTATAGTCACTCTGGTCGTCGCTTGAAAGATCATTCCATTCAGATTCACATGCGAGTAAGTTCTTAACACCTTGCTCCCAATCTGTGGTTTCGATGATGATTTCTAATTTCTTTTTTGCTAACATAGCAGTTTTGATGTCAGTGAAGTCTTGTTCGATGTGAATTACTTCCATACATATATCATGGGTAACATAATCTAGTGAAAAGTCAATGCCCCATTTGGGATTGACCCTTAATAGTTTGTTAAGTATAGGGCGAGTTTCGGATACTTCCTGGATACGCTGACGCGCTTCACCTGCAAATGCGCCGCGGTATAATAGCATACAATGATCTAGCACTAGTCCCTCTTCTGAGGCTTCACTGTCGACATACCATGCCTGGACTGGAGCAACAT
>Ga0307931_1000536_pt1 | contig 23913 bp, 23 predicted proteins | sample OrgLakmetageno47_FD_201816 | JGI IMG/M metagenome (GOLD analysis project Ga0307931, IMG submission 201816) | Saline water microbial communities from Organic Lake, Antarctica - #47 | ecosystem: Environmental > Aquatic > Non-marine Saline and Alkaline > Saline | place: Antarctica: Organic Lake...
TCTCACCTGTGACGCCCCACATACCAGAAGATGGAAACGAAATATCCAGCCGGATTGCTGGAGAAACGGCGCGCGGAACCCTAATGTTTCGTTTCTCGAAACCAGAAACGCCCAGGGCGGCGCTTTTCGTGTTTCTTAGAAACGAAACACGAGCAAAATCCGGGTTTGTTTCATATGTTTCCATTTCCCTGTGTTTCGACTTCGACCCTATCTAAGACGAAGAGCTATCAACTTTATCACCTCTACGAACACTTTATGATTATAGCGAGATAGCTGAGTGCAGCAGTGTCTAGCAGAGTAGCAGAGCTCAGCTCAGCAGCTCAGCAGCTCAGCAGCCAGCGTAGTCCATCCGAAGATTTCCGCGCTGAGCGGCTGAGCGAAGAGCCTGCGAACTCCGTACTCCCTACTCCTACTATGGCTTTGTCGCTAAATCATTTTGAATTTGGCTTGTGGCTAATTACTTAGAAAGAACCAATACATTTGTTCAATAACCAAGGCCCGCTAGGTCTTTTCTTAGTTGTTAGCATTTATTATCTTGGCTTGGTTCTAGCATTTCCTGGAAAATTAGTAGTGAGCCCTTTTCTTCACCCGTCGAAGTGTGCGTCAAAACTTACGGGATTAGTATAGAAGGGCCTGGTCGCATGCTGCTTTGGGCTTCAATAGATGTTACTCTTCGAACCAATGTGTTAACAACAGCCGAAGCAAAAGCAGCTATGAAGATAGCGTCCTTCGATGGCCGTAGTCGCCGCAGCCAACGCAAAATATTTCGGAAAGTGCCTTTATCAATGGAGATTTCCTGGTCTGTTGTTAGATTGTCGGATGTACGCATCATTTCCCTTTCTGCGCCATTAATACTAGTAACGTTATCAGGGATGAGTTGGAGCATTTCACAGGCATGTGCGGCAAAAGAAGACTGGTACTTCATGCATTCATCCATGGCCCCGGATTGAATACGACTTCGAGGTATCAACCTCCCAGCTTGGTCGTTGAATGCAACATGTACCCACGCTCGTATGGTAAGGCAACGTTCATCATCACTCCAATTTAGGCGAAACCTTTGATGGACTGTAAAACCTGAGCAAAAAGGTATCCCAGTCACTGCGCTGCGCTCGTCGAAGGTCCATGAATTGTCTGAGTGTTTCTGCAGTATCTGCAACTTGTTGGCTGTTGCAGTCCAAGGTGTACCCTGAACACGATGCTGCACGACTACCGTGCGATAAACTGAAGATTTCACACTAGCCTCAGAACGTTCTGGCCAAATGCGCTCGAAACCACTGAGTTCTGTGAGATTTCTTGGAGAGTCTGCCCATTCGTCAACAATAACTCCCGTTTCGCCTTGATCCTCGAGGAACTGAGAGTAAGAGACTTTGTCCCATATGCTCCGTAGTTGAACATTGGATAAAAGTGCCGATAAAGGAGGGAGAATATACTTCGCATCAACAATTTTCGTAGCTACACTATCGGAAAGGGCAGGGCTGAGAGTGAACTGCAGAATTAGCATCACCATAATCCAAGCTTTCGATAATGAACGGTCGGAGTGCATGCTGTAGATCTGGAATAAAACAATTGTGCCTTCCTAGCTGCTTCTACATTATTATTTGATGCTTGTGCAAATAGTGACTATCTAAGATTAAAGGGCCTTGGCCGAGCTTGTTAGTTGCTATTAGGGTTCTAGAGTTCTACAACAGTATTAGTTTTGAGAGCTTGCTCTTGAAACTTTCTTGACACCTCCCTTGCCCTCCTTCTTCTTTTCTTCTTTTAGAACGACTGACTACGCGCTGTACTGGTAATACGTACTGTACACTGTAGGAACATCTTACTTTTAGGTGCTTCTGTAGTTTTACAGCAAACGTAGCTATGTGAAGAGCTAGAGAAGGTAGTCTAAAAGCAAGGGTATCTACATGCTAAAAGTCTAAAAACTAAAAACGATTACAGGATTAGTCTACCATAAGTAGTCTGTCTGCAGACTGTAGTAGAATCGAGGCACTCAAGCATTCAAAGCACTCCAGTATCCCTGCCTGGCAATCTTGATCATGTCTAGCTGTATCCGAGACAGTTCCTAGCGAACTTAGTCCAGAGTATATTCGTGATTTTCAAGACTGTCCAGGACAGTGTTAGAAAGAAAGTACGCCAAGATTATCTTCAGCATTTCAGGCCCAACTCTGTCATAAAATTGAGCTCATTCCTGGGCACACACTCTCTGATGGTACCAAGAATGAAAGCTATCACTATTCTTCTCGCATATAATTGTATCAAAGTATCTTTCGCGTCGCTGAGATGGCGGCCGCCAACCGAGGACTTATTTTTTTGCGATAATGCACACCAGCCAGAGCTTTGGCGTGTTGTGGTAGCTGCAGCCGTCAACAAAGTATCCACTGTTAAGTTGATGTCGGGCCACGTCTATGAAGTCGGTGTGTTTACGGGAAATTCGATGTTGATGTTGCAAGAAGCATTGAACCCACCGATGATTTGGGGTTTCGATTCATTTGCCGGGCTGCCAGACCCTTCGACGCAAGAGATGGTAAGCGAATGGCACGCAGGTAAATACGCCGATGATCCACGGCTTCGATTAAAGTCCGCACTTGGCGAAGGGCGTCATGGTTGGGTGGCGGGGTTTTACAATGAAAGTTTGGCGCCAGAGGCAGATGCACAAGTTGCAACCCTCGGCATGCAGCCAGTTCGGTAGGATTGAAAGCCTCGAATGACCAAGCCATGGATAGACTCCGTGCACTTATTCACCTCACCTTGTTGTCTTCGCTTCTTTGAGTGTCTTCTATGATTGCGGATGTTTCTAATCACGCCACTTATTGATCGTGTTTATAAGGTATTTGGATGTGGATTGCGATTTGTACGAGTCCACCAAAGATGCCCTCGACTTCTTCTTCCGAAACAGTTCGTACCATAGGATCTGCACTTTAAATTTACGATTGAAGCAGACGATTAATCTCATTACTTCTTTTATATCATTTTTTTAAGCTACAATATACTTTTATAGGGACATCTTAGCCTTCAGGTTTGTCTTTAGACAATTCATATGTGGTGATTTCGGTGTAAATTGCGCGTCTTCAGGGCTGCTGGTGGTGGGCTCAGTGGTGGGTTATGATGACTGGTGGGTTCTGCCTTGTGGCAGTGGCAACAGTCACCTTCACCCCTTGTCAGTGGGCGAAGGCCGGGCGCACCGCGAGGCTGCCGCCAAGTGGAATGCCACGTTTGAATGCATCGCGGGGCCATGCTTTGATTATTCGACTGCTGGGAGTGAAGCAAAAGGAGGTGAAGCAGGCAGATGCGGAGCTTGGTTGCGCGATTCTGCATGGGGCGTGCTTTTTCGAGTTGTATCGATTGGTGCTCAGCCAGATTTCGAGGTAGACGCCGTATCTTTGTCTCCGCTTCAACATGGATTCGCAATGGGCACTGAAGCAGTGGAATCATTCCGTGCGCATAACGCCAATTGCAAGTCGATACGTGCCGATGGACAGGTGAATGACCGTGTACAATTTACCATTGATCAATTTTATAATTTGCCTTGATCTGTCATTTATGTCAAATTTAGGTGTACACCCTTCAAGATGAGGCGATGCAGTTACGCCGTGCAGATGCTCTTGCCCGCAATGAGAGTGGGGTAATCCTCAAATTCGACTGGCCTCAACTTGTTTCGACATCTGATACTGCACCTGGGACCTCGGAAGTGTCGAGAGATTCTTCAAGAGCGAAGTCAAGTTATGTGCCTTGGCAATCACAAATAAATGGTGTTAAAGTGTCAGTTGACGTGAGCCGAGACGGAGTCGACGCAGAGGCTGTACGTAAAAAACCTAGTGCTTTCCTCATGTGCTACGGTGTGCTTCTGTACGCGCCCCCTCAGAGTGGCAGTAGCAGTATAGACTGTACACCCAGTAGTGGTGTTGCTGCTGGCAGCGTGAGCGAATGGGTGGCATTACCGGGAGCTTATGCGCCGCATTGCTCCCCCCTCTTACGTGGCGGTGGTTCACTCAAACCTGTCACTGTGCCACCTTTGAATTCTCCTACTCAACCACGCAATATTAACGGTGATGCAGTGCTAGCAGCTTGGCTTGAGCCACGGCGCAATACTCCCTCGACTTCATCGCTGCATGATTCGATCCCGCCTTCTACGTGGCTGTCTGACCCAAGCGTGCTTAGAACATGCGGTGAGCGGCGAGTAGGTTTAGTAATGCTGCCGATTGGGCCACCTCTTGAAGAGGTCGAGTTGCATACATTCGACAGAATTGAAGAGGAGCTGACACGTCCACTGTTACGACTATCAACTCCGACTAATGGTGATGAATGGGCAGCTGAAATGGCCGTTGCCATCGACGTGGATGCATCAATTCCAGAAGCTGAAGAGATACGCGCGGATCCGACAGCGTATGAAGTTTGTGTGTCAGGTCGCCCTGGGGACCATTTATCGGTGCAGCGGGTTGCAGACTATTGTGTGTCTTTAGTCGGTGGTCCACCTGAGCTACCCAAGGTGAGGCCAATTCTTTCAAGACAAAATCATGAAATGGCGACATCGTTGAAGGTTAATTTGAATACAGACTCACTTTTTGAGGCAGGAGTGGAAGCTTGGTTGCAGCGTCGAAGTTCAAATGGTGTCGAATCAAATCCTATCGCAGTGGCCCGAGTCGACCTTTCCACACTATCCGTACCACCTGTTTAGATATTTCCTTTGATGCTACACTCAATTGATCTACTCTGTGCGAGTATTTAACCATTTAACAAGTAAAGCCAAACATCTGGATTTCTGAGGGGAGTCAATAGTACTCTATGCATTGCCATTGAGGATGGAGGATGGGGATGAATTTTTACCGACCCATATCCAGGGTTGCGATTCCCATTCCCGCGGAATTCCCGCGCGATGGCTAAAAAATTCACTTCACGTGGGATTTCCGCGGGATTTCCGCGGGTTTTCCCGTTTTCCGCGGGATTCCCGTGCCGTAGTCATAAAGGCACTGCTAATTGCTAAATTCCCGACGTGGATTCACGTCTGGTTGGTAAAAATTCATCTTTCCGCAGAATTTCCGCGGAATTTCCCGCGGGAATCCCAACCTAGCCAATCCAATATCCATATACACCCGCCCCGGACTTCAGCTTTTGGTGCTACGTGCTACGTAGTGTCAAATGTCATAAGGACAAGGCTGCGGTGTAATAAAAGTAATTTATTATGGCCTATGGATATGAATAAGCGCATGGGCTTTTAGGAAGGTCAACCAAGCACGAAGTTATCCGATAGATGCACGGCTGGTACACCTCACAACTGGTGAAGTGCACTTCGCTATTTCCTTAGTATGCCTATATGCACAAATCGCAACGCGAATATGAAATGCTGCTGAAATGCATAAGACAAAAGTAAACGGCGTGTAAAGTTAAAGTTGGTCCAGCGCGCTGGCTTTCTTCAACGCGTCGTCGAAGCGAGAATCGAAGCCGTTGATCCAATGGGCTGCTCCGCTGAATTCGTGCACTTTTCCGCCAGCCTTCACGTCTGGCGGATTGCTACTGCTACGATGACTCGCTTTTGGACCTCTGGCAGCACTGCGATCTTTGACCACTGTGATAGTTGTTCCGTCAGTTGCCGCTGCGCCACTTCCCTTGACAACTCGATTCTTGGGTTCTCTTCCTCTCGCCTCGCCGACACCTGTAGCAACTTCTCGATCCTTAGAGGAAATTACTTGAGGCCGGCACTTAGTTTCGGTCTTGCCCTTTGAGGGGCGAGCAGGCTCTGCTCCTTTGGCATCGGACGATACCACATCATTTGCCACGGCTTGCGAAGGTGTCTGCTCGTTTTTGGCCGAGAGCATAGACGCCAAAGTCTCGTCGAAGAAGTCATTCGAATATTGCGCGTCGACCTCAGCTCCTTCATTGTCCACCTCCAAAGGACTCGGCCTCAACTCCGCTTCTTCATTCTCTGCACCAGACACAAAATTGCCCTCCAGTTCGCTTTGAAATGCCTTTGAACCACTTGCACGAATAGCAGCTTGGGTGACAGCCTTAGGTGATGACTCATTGCTTGGATGTCTGTTTGGACTGCCCTTCACGGCACAAGGCTGCTCATTGCTATTGAAAAGCCGCACTTTACTTGATGGCACATGTGTTTCGTTATCGCCATCGTCGTAGGCGATATCATACGTCACTCTCTTACTCGTGGGGCTGAGATGCGCGCTCGCTACCGTGCCTGGATACCATTCGTCGCCGTCTTCAAACAAAGCCTCTACATGTGCTCCAAGTTTCAACATCCTGATTTCCTCCTCAGACCTACTAGTACTAGGCTCTGGACGTGCGTCTTTATGTCGATCCTTTACTTCATGGGGCCTACTGGCTTGTCGTTCTCCGGCAGAATTGGATTCACGATCTTTCACTACTTGCCTCCGCTTTTTCGCTGACACTGCACCTGCACGCGCCGCTTTCATCGTTATGTTGGTGGTTGAGCTACTCCCCATCATGAGTGGCGTTTTGGTGTGGTTTTCGATGCGAGGCAGAGCAGGGCACCCTAAATTGAGATAAGCATGTGCTGCCTGTAGAGCAGCTGTAGGAGACGCCGGGGAACCAGCAGGTAACAAGGTGCTCATTGGCCCTTCGTCATCAACTTCCCAATCATGGTGATGATCCTCCTCGGTGGTCACTGCTTCCTTGTCTAACCTTTGCTTGCGTTGGAGGAGGGCAGCAGCAGCTTGTAAGGCAGCCTCTTCTCGTTGCTGTTCTAGGAAGGAGTTGAATCGCGATCCTTCTCCCATGGCAAGTCCACCTTCATCAGCTGAGGTGACATTTCTACCCGTGGTCTTTGAGGAGCGCGGCTTCGTCTTCTTTGTCAATGGGTGGGCTCTTGATGGATGTTTTGAGGGGCGACTACTCGTTGTCTTGCTGCGTTGTCGCACTGCGGATGCGCCACTGCCTGACGCAGCATTTCCATAATTTTGAGAAGAATTCGACGACATCTTGGCATTCGCTGCCAAGGCTGCCATTTCTTCCTCTGCCGCTTCGGCCTCTAAGCGCTCTTGCTCATCGGCATCAAACTCGTGATGATCATTACCGTCGTCGTCACCATCATCGCTCTCGTCTCCAGCTTCGCTATGGCTCTCTTCTGCCTTGTCATCGTCATCTGGAACATCCCCACCGTCATCATCCTCACCACTTCCCTCCTCATCACTCTTTGCATCACCCACCTCTGCTGGCTTCAGCTCAACTGACTCGCCTATGAAATCGTCTTCATAGCCCCCTGCAGGAACTTCCTTTCCCTTCGTGCGGTCTTGTCGTTCCACACGACGACCTTCCTCGAGTTGCTCATTTTCGTGGCTTTGATAATCGCCCAGCACCGATACTCCATCTTCATCGCCCAACGCGCTCACCATCGACATCGGGTCTTCATTCGGAGCAGCAGCTATGTTCTGATCATTATCATGAGAGCGCTGGCGCCGTCGGTGCGAGCGCCGCTGCTGCCGCCCCTGTTCATCGCTTAAGCTCTCCTTTTCAGAAGTGCCAACGGAGCTGTTGTCTCCACTCACATGCGAATGCGGGGATGCTGCAACTCCGTGAGGTTCAATAGACTGGCGGTGGTCGATGCGCGCGTTCAGAGGAGAGTCCGTGTGCAGAGATGCAGGCGGCAAGTGGTGAGAATGCCGTGTGCCAGTGGCGTAAGCAGCCGCGGCAGCTGAGGTGTTCTCGTCGTCAGGAGGCTGCCGCCTGCGCCCGCGCTTTTTGCTTCCCTTATTCGTGCGCCTTCTCTTCTCAGGGCTCTCTCGCCGCTGCTGCGCTGCCACGGCTGCCGCCTTTGCCGCAGCCGCTACTTCTTTCTCTGCTTTCTTCTGTGCTTCAACTTCGGCCGCTGCTTCCTGTTCTTTGGCCCGAGCGTCTGCTAGCGTGCGCTCCACTCGGGTCTTGGCTCGCCTCAAGCCCTCCGCCACCCGTGCCACTGCTTCCTCGCGCTTCTTGACTTCGTCTTCTTTGGCTGCGAGCTCCTGCGCCTTCAGAGTCACTAATTCCAGCTTGCGCCGGCATTCGGCTTCGTTCTTCTTCTTGGTGGCCTCCATCTGCCGTGCAGCCAACGCTCGCGCAGCCGCTGCCTCTTCCTCTTTCTTTTGCAGTTGAAGGAGGTGCTGGGCTTTCTTTTTGGCTGCGGCCTCTTCAGCCCGCCGAGCAGCTGCCTCCTTTTCTCGAGCTCTTTGAGCAGCCTCCTCTGTAGCTGGTGAAGGCACGCTCTTTTCACCCGTGGTTTCTTGTCGCTGCTCGTTCGTGTTGTCCGAGTAGTCTCCAGTCTCAACTGGGTTTGGTGGGTCAGCCGAGGAAATGTTGGTGGTCAAAGGAACCGCATGACTAGCTGAGTTCGCAGTAGCTGCTACCGGGGGCACAGCAGCAGGTGCAGGTGGTGGTGGCGCCACGGCCCACGGGGATTGAGCTGGTCTTCCCTGAGCGAGCGCCACTCGCATCGGCCCGACCCGCGCATCCGCGGTAGACCGAATCACTTTAAGGGCGCCAAAGGCGCGCGCTACTTCATGCGCTGCTGCCATGTCCTTGATTCCCCACACATGCCCGTGCAAGGACACACTTCCTGAAGCATTGGTAGTGCCCCCTGCACTGTCCAAGTCTTCCTCTGCCCGGCGGATTTTTACCTGAGTAAGCTTCGGCGGCGGCCCTTGCCTGAGAGTTAGAGCACCGAGGGCATGGGCGAGATCTTGCTTGACGGCTGGCTGCAGGTTCAGCTCTTCGAAGTCCCGCATGCACACTCGAAGCCGTATGGTGAAGTCCATGCGCACTGTGGGCTTCTTCTCCTTGACGAAGGCGACACGCTCATCTAATCCTTGGTTCACTGGGGCTGCTGACTTCGAGCCTGGAGAGGGTGCCTGGCTATTACTACGAATAGGCGAGCGGTGCGGGGATCGCTGCTCTTGCTGAGCCACAACTGCTCGGCCAAACGCAAATGGATCTTCTTCCTCCTCTTCGCTTTCACTGCCTGAGTTCGAGGAACCATTACTAGAGTGAGACGACGTCATCGCGTGAGGTGAAACAGCAGCATGGGGCGATGCTTGTGAAGAGCGGCCACGGCCACTGGAAGCTGCTGGCGATGATTGGCTCGGTGAAGCTGCTGGAGATCGACGGGAGGCACGGGCGGAACTTGCTTGGTGCGATTCCAAAGAGTGCGACCTCTGCGCAGGCGATGATGAAGAAGGGAGAAGAGGCCGCACTTTTACGTCCTGACCCATTGTGCTACCACGACGCCGCGCATAGTTCCCCCGAGCGAGAGCTTGGCAGCGAATAAGCGCTTCTCTCGCATTGAGGCTCTGCTCGTGCAGTTCCATTACTGAGCATTCGCACACAGCGTCGACCGCCTCCGAAGGTCGAGCTGGCACTGGCAACTGCCGCCGCCCCACTCGCACGCAAGGACTCTCGGCTACCGTGGCAAAACGAGCAGCAGCTCTTGCTGCAGCTTTGGTGAAGTCGCCACGGAGTACTCTTGCGACAGTGTGCAGAAGGCGGAGGGTCGCAACTGGATTTCGGCCCGCAATGACACTACGTAGAGAGAAACATAGTAGAATTACCGAGGCAGAATGAGTAAAAAATAGGAACCTGGGCAGAGGCACTAATATTGAAAAAGCTAGGTACATGGTCCATCTAAAGGATTTCAAATTCGTAGAAAGAAGCTGCGTTCTGTTTCTTACCTGGCTGGATCGATGACAACGTCTACAGGAAGTCCACTAGAAAGGGCCGTGAACGCCTGAAGCTTCACCAGGAAGCGCAATTTCTCCGCTGCAGTGGCAGCCGGTGCAGATTTACTTGTGCTCGTCAGTTTCCGGGCTGCTTCCTCATCGTCGAACAGTCCCCCGCCCGCACCCGTGTAGTCCATCGCAGCAATCTAACGGTTACACCACCATATCGATCAAGGCATCGCATGCACATCAAGCGACATATTCACGACATCCAGTGATTAATTCTTCCCTCTGTATCCATCCATATGGTGTGACATAATGAAATGGGACTAAATGAATCCTAGCAGACCTCAAATGAATTGCAAAGCTTACCACAAGAGCGCGGAGTAAAGCAAATGGTGGTCGCTGTAACAGCTTAGGGCATAGAATGCTCGGGGGAACGAGTCCATCAAAGAGAGATTGTACCTCCTTGACAGACTCATCTACATTTCCTTGAAGTTTTAAGCTAGTCATCGGTGCTGTAGAGGCGGTGCCGTCGTAACGCGTGGGAGCACGTCCCGTGCCTCTGCACTGAAGAGCTACTTGCTAACAGCTAACAGGCAAGAAGTCGTCCTGTAACGTTTTGCGAACAACCGATCGACTCACAGCTAATGATCTAATTTAGTACGGATATCAACCTTTGACACAACTCGCTTGCTCTTGCTTGCATCCCTGAACTCTGAACGACCACTGCGCGACATCCGTAGGCTACTCAAGAGCTCTACTCTAGGCCAGCAATATGGCGGCTGCACACGCTCCTTTTCCAGATGACTTGAAAGAACATGTGTTGGCGTCGACAAAGCGCACTTTTGACCTCTTCGCCGACGACCATTCGGCCGAGTAATGCATTCTATATTCAACACTTCTTCGGGCCACGAAGTCTATAACCCCATATCCCACCAACAAAATATGACCTCGCTTTCTCTCTTTGGCCTGCTTACCTCTATAGGCCTCGCACGTGCACTGAAGCTCACCGGCTAAAGGTGGCATCGAAGGTCACGGGCGAGTATGCATCGGTTCAAAACGTGGCACCGCCCGTGCCGAAGGCGGCGTCGGCTTCTGGTGGTGGGGCTAGCAGTGCAGCATCTGGCGACGCTGGAGCTCTCATAGTACACAGCGGCAGCGGTGAAGCAGCTGAGGGGCCAAGCAGCATGTCTAGCAATGCACTTACAGTAGCTGGTGGTGCCACGTCATCGAATCTGTCGCTCGGTGGCCGCGCTCCGGAAAAGGTATTCAAAAGATTATTCGAGCGAGCGACTCCGTCTGTTTTGTGTTGTACCTGTTTGAGTATCATCCACACCCTACTATGTGTCTCCCTCCAGGTCCCAACACCTACTTGGCACGCACCTTGGAAGCTCAAGTCGGTGGTGGCGGGGCATCTCGGGTGGGTGCGTTGCGTTGCGTTCGAGCCCGGGAACCAGTGGTTCGTCACGGGCGCCGTCGACCGCACCATCAAGGTTCGAAACAGCAAACCCTCCTGGCAGGACTTTGTGATTCATTGTAGGGAGTACTTGCGTGCTGCTAGCGGCCAATTCTATATTGCCCTAGTTGGAAAAGCACTTTGTTAGTAGCCTCTTTGGAACATCGAACGGTTGTGATCTCCTAGGCAGGATCAACCCCTCTTGTACCGAAGCCCGTCTACAAGAATGCTTCTCACATTTCGCGTGCGCGCGCTATTGTCATGGTGTATTCCCTCAGGTGTGGGACCTGGCGAAATGCTCGGCCGGCGCTCCAGACGGTCTGAAGCTCACACTTACCGGCCACATTTCGTGCGTGCGAGGACTCGCTGTGAGCCCCAGAACCACTTACATGTTCTCGTGCGCTGAAGACAAAATGGTCAAATGTTGGGACCTCGAACAAAACAAGGTTGGTGTGCACAATCAGAGACATCATTGTCGGTTCACAAAATGCGCTGCTTTGGCATTATTAACCTCCTCCCTTCCGATATTTTCCGTATCATTCATCTTCTGATCTGCCGCCCTACCGTTGTTCTTCATCTCAATACTCTACTAGGTGGTGCGCCATTACCACGGTCACTTGTCGGGCGTTTACGCCATGGCTCTGCACCCGACTTTGGACTTGCTGGTCACCGCGGGGCGGGACTCGGTGGCGAGGGTGTGGGACGTGCGGACGGCGCGCGCGGTGCACACGCTGGCGGGGCACGGCAACACGGTGGGGGCGGTCCTGACGCACTCGGTGGACCCGCAAATCGTCACTGGCGGCTACGACAACATGGGTGAGTGGTGGTGGTAATGGTGGTGGTGGTGGTGATGATAGAGCTACTTGATGATATCACTGCGCTCACTTTCAGTTGTCCTAACCTTTTAAATTGCGTGTACGCGTTTAGTTCGATTGTGGGACTTAGCCGCGGGCAAATGCATGGCCACTTTGACCAATCACAAAAAGGCCGTGCGGTCATTGGCGGCGAACCCCAAGGAGTTCTCCTTCGTGAGCGGCGCCGCTGACAACATCAAGAAGTGGCAGACCAAAGACGGCAAGTTTCTGCGGAACTTGAGCGGCCACGACACCATCATCAACGCGCTCGCGTGCAACGAAGACGGGGTTCTGGTGTCGGGTGGCGACAACGGCAGCCTTCACTTCTGGGACTACGAGACGGGCTACGGGTTCCAGCAGATGGACACCATCGTGCAGCCGGGCTCGTTGGACGCGGAAGCCGGCATTTACGCCATGGCCTTCGACGGCACCGGCAGCCGCCTCGTGACGTGCGAGGCCGACAAGACGGTGAAGATTTGGGCCGAAGACATGGAAGCAGACGAAGAGAGTCACCCCATCGATATGAGGGGCTGGACCAAGCAGTGCCGCCAGTATAAGCGTTACTGAGGTGCCATGCGCGTAAGTGGTATAAACCCGGCTCTTTTGAATAGGTGCGATGCAATAAGAAACTTCGCTGGTCGGCTGTTCTCGCGTTGCGAATAGAACACGAAATTCAGGGAGATGAAGAGCCACCCCTTCTTGCTTCTTGTGTGCGCCCCTACTGTAGATTCGCCTAATGTATAGACTTTAAAATTACAAATCTAAAAAATTTTGAAGGATGGCAGCTATGAAAAATCTGATTGGTGCGCTACATAAAGAATTTAATTCTTTATGTAGTGCGCCAATCAGATTTTTCGTAGCCATCAGTCGTCAAAAGTTCTATGTTCCGAACTGGGATTGCCGCCCGATTTTGGAAAGTGCATTCTACAGATCTGTAGTGTGGATCCTCTATTCCAACCCCAACTTTGAAAAGGTTCCTAGGTGCCCCAGTCCTGAAATTTTGCATGCGCTCGTAAAACCATATCAAAAAGACTTCTGCAAATTTTCAGAGCAATCGGCTGCCCCAACGATCATTTTGTCTTTCCATTAGGCGAATCTACAGTACTTCCCTACTACCCGATTTAAATTCATGGCTTTTAATTGGTAATTGGTAATTATAACTAGGTCCTCGCAATTAGGGAGTGCATTAAGAAGTAAAGTGTAAAGTGTTCAAAGAAACAGAAACGATCTGTTGCGATCTCCTCGGATGCCGGGTCTTCTTCTTCTTCCACTTCCAGCTCACAGTTCCAAATATTCTATAATTCTATATTTCTATATTCATTATCAATAATTAACAATTGACTGCGAAATTTCTATTTTAGCGTACTTGACTTGCGCGCAACACACGCGCGTGTGCTTCTGCCCGAAGCACTGGCTTCTGTGGCCTCTGTGTCATTAGCCATTTGAAATTGGAATTGGAATTATCCGAATAGGAGCCCGAGTTCCTTGACAGTTGGCAGCTAGAGATAGTTTACGGTGCTCGAGGTAAGGGAAATAGTTATAGAGTTATACGCGTAGGAAGGCCGTTCCCAATACCAAAGTTCGGCGCGGGATCCTTCGGCATTAAGCTTCTACTAGTATAATAAGCACCACATTGCGCTTTCACCGCCCCCGTTCTGCTCCTCGGGATGGGAAACAGAGAGATACGAATATTTGGAAGAATTAAGAAGCAGCCCATGCGCAGGAATGCCTTCTCGCTTTATTGCTCTAAACTTACTTATTTGAAACTCAAACAAACTTGTCGCACCGTCGTGTGTCGTGCCGTCTTCCCAAGTGCTGAAAATTTCTGCACACTTCCAAGAAATGAAGAAATTATCAAAGGTTGAAATTATCCTCGTTCGTACTGTACAATCAGTACTGTACGTAGTCTAACGGAACGGTTTGGCGCGGCGTACACGGTATAGACGTGCTACAGCTACGGCTGCTAGCTTGTTAGTTGTAGCTGTTGCTCGCTATAACAAACTTCTGGTGAATTCATTTGGTGTGATTCTCTAGCAACGAAAGCTAGTATTCAAGCAAGGATCGTTCACGCTACTTGCGGCACTAGCTTCGTCCTAACATGGCAACGCTAGTGCCATGGGCAAGGGAGGGTGGCCGGATAGCATTACCCTCAAAGGCGACGAGGAACAGTCGTCCGCCACAGCCTCAACTTATGGCTAGCGCAGGTGCAATGGTAGCGACTGCGCACTCAGGTAGGGGTACGAGTGGCTGGGCAGTTGAGCTGGTGTTGGTACCTTCCAGCGGCAGGGACAGCGGTGGCACTGTGCTGAATATCCCACAGACTCACCGTGTTTCTGCCCTAGCTGTCTTTGACGGTGGTGGAGAAGCTGGTTTACGAGGACGTCAACTGATGGCGGTAGCCTCAAAGGCAGGCATAGCCCTCCATGTGCTAGGCAACGAAGCAGGAAGTGTGCCTGTTGACGAGGCCTCTAGCTCGCCCCGTAGATCATCGGAACCTAGATGGCTGGCAGCACCTCGAGAAGGAACACGTGGTGCGCCATCTGAGGTCGAGATTTTGCTATTCGATCCTACGGGACTTTTGTTAGTAGCGGCTGCTGGTCGACAGGTCGAGGTGTTGCAAACCGCGTGCCCCTCTCCACCGAGTCCAACCAGTGCCAATAGCGAGTCGTGGGCAAACACGACTCCTCAGCCACCATTGCTCACGCAACCTCTTTTACCGGGCACCTGCTGCGGAGCTTGTTTCCTCCCGAGCGCACCGCACCTCCTCGCTACTCTCTCAACAGACCGCACCCTACGCGTGTCTGACCTTACAGCGGCCAATAGTTCGAGCGCGGCCGAAGCATTTACTCAGAGTGGCGTTTTGTGTGCAGCTCCTTTAGTGTGCCTCGCACCGCACCCAAGTTTCCCTCTGCTTGCGTGCGGAAGTGCCGACGGGCGGTTATGGGTGTTCGAAATCAAGGGAGGTGGTAGCTCACCACTTACTTTGCTCGAGCTCTGGACTTTAGACCTGTCTCGATCTCTCACTCGCCTTGAGCATGGCCTCTCAAGCCAGCTTCTTCATGCTGAGATGGAGACACGCCACAACGATGCAGCAGCACCAGCGCTCACTTTGCCTGAATGGTTGCGTGATGCCCCTAATAGCCCCTTACCCAAAGCACCACCTCGAGCCAATGAAGAATCTCGTCTAAGCCATAGCTCATCGTCAATGGTGGAGCATGGCGTGGCACCTCTAGCACTTCATTTCAGTGGTGGTGGTCCACATGTGCGAGCTGGTCATAGAGGCCACCTTTTTGTGGTGTGCCCGACAGCTCTTCTAGCTGTGGATGTCTCGTCCTTTGACGTTTCATTAGTTGACGCTTTCTTGAGCCCGACGAACGATAGCAGCACAACAATGACTCCACCTCTGGGTCCCATAGGGAGTGCCTGCCTCATGTGGAGTGCAGAACAGGGCATGATTCGGGCGGCACTTAAGTCGGCTTTTTCACCGATGGACTTCTTATCAACTCCTCGTGGGAAATGTACCTGCTGGGTGATTCTTCAGACTTATGCGCCCTTGTCAATTGCTGAGCAGCGGCGGCAATTGCAACAGGTGCTCCGTCAGCCTAGAGTCAGTGAAAGGGACGACGATTCTGATCGAATGGGGTTGGAAGCAGAGGAATGTTCCAACAGCCAATCATCTGGCACTGCTGCTGCACCCTTTTTGTCGCTGTTTCCATCGCCGATGGCATCACCATTGCCACCCGATTCAGCCCTTCGTGTAGCTCTAGGTGCCTCGAAAAAGGCATCGCCCCCAAAGAAGCCAATTGGTACGCATCTGATGGGTCGGGGGCAGTGGGAGCAGCCACTGGTAGACAAAGATACAGGGAAGGTGATGGACCAGCCAGTCACCTTCCACAATCGTATCAAGTCCTCAGGCTACGGCACTGTCAACATGGGAAGACAAGGCAGCAGCAGCAGTAGTTGGACAAAAAGCAGCCAATCGAGTCTGGCGTTTAATCAGCAGAAGGCAAAGAAGAAGCAACAGGCAGGAGGTGCACCGATGCGCCATGCGCAGGAGTATCCTTTGCAGTGCGGCCCTTTAGTGGTGCACCAGCCATTGAATGACGTCAGCATTGCCGAGGCTCAAGCAGGAGCAGCTCCTCCTATTGGCCCTCCTATCGTTGCTTTAGCATACCACGGCAGCGCTAGTCAGCTCGCAGTGGCTACCGTGGATCATGTGGTCAAGACTGTGAAACTGCCGGTCTCAAAGTACAAACGATCAACAGCAGGTGTGATGGAGCCACTCGGAGAAGCTTTCGTTGGACACACTGGCCGTTTACATTCCGTCTGCTACAGCCACGATGGTGGGTTGCTTCTCTCAGCCTCTGCTGACCGCAGTGCGCGCATATGGCGAATAGGAGGGCAGCCTTCCACAGGAGGTGCTTCTGTGGTGGCCTCTGACCAGAAGCCTGAAGTGCTTTGCTTTTCTCACAAGCGAGGGCACGGAGGGCGGGCTGGGGACCCAATCAACGAAGGCGAAGTGCGCAGCGCCAAATTTTTTTACCTCGACCGATTTGTGCTGTTAGCGTGCAGCGGTGCTCTCCGCATGTACGCTTACTCTCTCGACGAGCGTGCTCCCAACGCTTCTTCTTCACTGCACGACAATAAAGCAGATAGCACTGGCATTGGTTCAGGACTCCAAAAGCCCCCTGGTCGTTACAAACTAGCGCAGGAATGGTCTGGCGCTGACCTGGGATCCTGTGTCACAGTGACGGCCTTCTCATGCTGCAACGCAGTGCTCTCCCCCCTCATCGTGTGCGCAGGCAGCAATAGGTCCGTGCAGCTGTTGGATGCGGCTACGGGGAAGGTATCTCGCACTCTGCAGGAGGCGCACGCCACTAAGGCAGTGCATGCAGTGGCCTTGCCATCACCTTCTGCGAGTGTGGCCTTGGACTCGGCGCATTACGATGTGTTTGCAACTTCAGCTACCGATGGCGTGGTATGTACTTATTGAAGAAGAAATTGCTTTTATTGCAGTAGTTGAAGGACTTGCAGAGAAGTTCCGTTAGTGTCATTTTTGAAGTCTGAACATGAGTTTACTTCTTACTTTTTACGTACCTTAGCATAAGGCATCTTCACCTAACTCGTTAAGCCATTCCATGATTTTGTCATTTTGGCGGTGCGCACATTGAATAGGTGGCTCTGTGGGACATTCGGTCGAGTCGTTGTTCGATGCGTCTGAAAGGGGGCCACACCAACAAGCGCGACACACATGTGCACGCGGCTTTCTCTCCGTGCATGCGTTATCTCGCTAGTGGCTCCGAGGATTGCCGTGCCGCCCTCTATGACTTGCGCACTGGCACGCATCACCCACAAGGTTTCGGGGGTGGATCTAGTCGCCACGCCACCACTGGTGCTGGCTCAGACACCGCTGGCGCTGCAGTGGCTGCTGAGAGCGTGCGGAATCGTAGCCACCGCGATGCCGCTGTTGCCGTCGCTTTCAATCCGCTTTATCCACAAGTGGCCTCGGGCGCCTATGATGGCACCATCAAATTCTTTACCAATGACAAAGATGCAGAAATCGCCCCTGGCACGAACTCCGGGTGGCTTTAATTCCGTGCACATATTTACTTTTTTAAAAGAATTGATAGGCGAATCTCCTTGCATACCGACTTACTGACCTACTGACCTATAACTTCCCCCTAGAGTGTGCATGCACTTGCAAGGCACCTTGTTGCTATACACCTAAATACCTAAATATTTTTGTATTCACGGGTTTAGATATTTCAGTTCAGAACTTCAGAACTCATAACAGTAACAGTGCACGAACATAGACGTAAACAAAGAACGATGAAGCATAAAACACAAACGGGCTTCCCGTTATTCTGTTCTATTTAGTTAGCATCACCTTATCTACGTCACTTCAAGGAATGGCAGCTTCGAATTGAAATGGAGAAATGCGAAATTACTCGGGCGCTGTTCTAAACGTCTAAACGACTGCGCCAAAGCTAAACAAATGGGAACTCAAAAAATTTAAAAACTAAACCAGCGCACCCCATAAAAGAGTGACAGAACGCTGCACGTATCACCCACTTGAGCTCAGAAGCCTTTTCCCATCATCAGTGCCGCCACGTCTTTCGGAAGGCCTTGCCCGGTCGCCGATGAGAGCTGCGCTTGCATGAAATACTTCCACCATATCAACTCCAACTCGCCTTTCTTGTTTGGGGAGTCCCAGGGCTTGGGGTTGGACGAGAAGTGCAGCACAGCGATCGACCCCACCGCGCGCCAATACCCAGGTTGCTTCGCGTGGGTCAACCAGTGCAAGGTGCGCTGTGCGTTGTAACGAAACGGCAAGCGCGCCGCTGAAGGCCGCTCATACCAGTCCGGGTAGTAGTAATTCAAAAAGCCGGTATCTCCGCCTTGACAAGGAGATTGAAAGGTAGATAAACACAAGGGGAACAGTAGGGATTTCCAGATACTACGCACTTGACATTCAGGGATAAGTAAGCAGGGATCTCTCACCGTCGTAGGTCCCAAGTTTGTCCAGCTGTGAGAGCATATCTTTGAGTGTGGCGCCGTCGCGATCGAGGTATAGTCCGAGGACACCGGCATTGAAACGATCCGGCGGAAAGACGTCAGGTGCAGCGATCAGAGGGTTCGCGGAATCTAAGCGCACAAACAAAGGGCTCAAGTCTTCGAGCATAACGGCGTCCGCATCGATGTACAGTACTGCTTCCCATCCACCCCACTCTTCCTGCCCAAGCCGCCACAAATTTAGTTTCGTGTACCCAGTTGCCACCCAAGAAGCTACATGAGTGGGAGCCGGTGCTATGGCTGAACTAGCGAAATCTTTGATCTCAGTACTCGTTTCGCCAGCGGGAGAATCGGTGGATGAGCTTGAATCAGGAATGCCTATTGATGGCACTTCTAAAACAGCTGCTCCTCGGCTCTCAATCTTGGACCTCACACGAGGACTCACGCACTCAGTAACCATGCATATGATAGAACGTCGATTCGCAGCAGCGAGGGTTTCGTGCTGCTCGCGAATTGACTCAAGAAGAGCTTCCACGCCAGGCAAAAAGTTGTCAGAAGTGATCATTGTAACGTACGCCTCTTTTCGTTGAACAAGGCCAGCCATCTTTGTAGTTTCTTTTGGCTAGAAGCAACAATCCGATTGAACGGTAAACCCTACCCAGAGCTCAGACGAACTTTGTGCAAATGCCTTAAGCCACAAGACACAGTTCTTGTTATCGGTTAAGCTAATTAGGCTACTGCCACTGCCTCTTCTCCGTCGCGTCTTCTCCACCGACTCGACTGCTTCTTAGCTTCTTAGATTTCTGTGGCTGGCGTATCTTTCAACAGCACAACAGAATCTGTGTACTGTACGTCGTACCAGCTAAGCTCATCGGAAAATGCGAAAATGAGGAATGCGGTGTTTACAGACCTTCGTGTTGTCTTGGCTCTTCACTGGCTCAGGCTACGCTGAATTGTTAGAGTATGATCCAAACTATGCTGTGCTTTCGGATGCGTGCCTTAGTCACCTTGACGGCAGTGTCCTCACATGGGGTAGCAGAGCACAGCTTGCATCACCCAGCGATGTGCTTCCTGTGGCAGTCAGGTACCACCCGCTTTCCGGAGCTGACCAGGTGCCCGGACACGTAGGCTACCAGGCAGACCATGATCGTCGCACCATTATATTACGCGTAGCACCGCATGGATATAATCCACCTCTGCCGCCGTCTTCCAGTAGCTTTGCTGGCAACATCAACCCTAACAGCGGTGGTGTTAGTTATGGTGATGCCCAATCACAAGTGCGGTGGCGTACACAAGGCGTGCGTGGGGCGGCCATTTTTGGGACCTTTACAATGGGCACGGGCACTACTGCGTCTCGACCTGGCTTCGATCAGTACTCGTCCATATGGCATGGCTTCTTAGAGCCTCTCGTCGATGTATGGGCACACCTACGACGACTAGAAGAAGGCAATCATACCTTTAGTCGTCAGTCGCCTCCTGCGAAGAGTTCTGATGGCTCTAGCACGCTACCATTGCCTGTGTGTCCTCGCTATGACGTGTACATAACGGACGAAGTGCTTGGTCCTTCTCAGACTTGGTTGCACGGTTACTTGGTTGCTTTCTGGCGCGCCTTGGGCAGTTTTGGCGTGTCTGGCCTTCAGAGCGTGCTCGATCTCCTCGAAGATAACACCGGTTTCTCGAGTAAAAACAATAGACCTCTAAGAAAGCGAGCAACCGCAGCAACTTTAGCCAGTGGAACCATAGCACCATGGGCTCAAGTGGCAGCGGCGCCAATGACGTGCTATTCCTCGGTGATTGTGGGCGCGCCCTGCTGCTCACGGTATCCTTTCAATCGCCGTGGCAGCGAAGATATTCTAGGGCATTTTGGTGACTGCATGCTAGAAGCCCATCGATTTCACGCGGGTAGCAGCAGTGAAAGAGCGAGTAGTCCTCGGGGAGCCAGAAGCAGCTCGAGCAGTAGTGGAGCCAGCGCTCACGCACGAGTGGCGAAGGATAATATCGAGTCGCAAATAGGGGCATTCCGCCGGGCTGCTGCCACCAGTGCTGCTACTGCGAAAGTACTTATATTAGACCGAGATGAGTGCGACCGGCGATTGGCCAACCCGATGGAAGTTGTGAATGGCCTCAAGAGCCTGGGGCTGAACCAGGTGTTTTTAGAGAAATTTAAAGATGGTTCACCATTATCACCTTGTTCATAGACTTCTTGCGTTGGCATGCTCACACACGCTGCTCGTACACTACCAGAAACTGGATTCAAATCGCTCGCAATTATCTATTGATATTATTGGTAAATCAAAAGCGTCCATTTTATTGTCGCCGTCGTTGCTCCCACTCCAGGTACGACACGTGTACTTCGAACGATTTACAGTAGCAGAGCAGCTGGCGATGGCCGCGGACTCGGATCTGATCGTTGCTGCCCACGGCGGCGGAGAGGGATGGATGACAGTGATGCCTCGAGACAGTGCGTTAGTGGAGCTGAGGTTTTCCGGCAACAGCAATTGCTTTGCACCCTTTGCGAAGTGGGCAAAGGTCAGAGGGAGTCTTGTCTAGTAGGGTTTTGATGTTTTCATTCTGTCTTTTTTGCACATTCGTCAGTGTTCAAATTAAAGAGTTGCGTGAAAACTCATGAGATAGTTGCCTGAGCATATGCATGTGATTTGTATTCATTGTCGCTTGTGTGATGCTCCTTGCATGAAGGTGCACCGAGTACCGGTCGACAATTTGCCCCGCTTCCGAAACACTTCTTGCATGCGCGCCGTGGCGTGGGCCGAGCAGAGGGATCATATTAGAGCAGACTGGTCGCTCGTGCAGCCAAAAATTGTGGAAACCCTTGCTCTCATGGGCACACCTTTACCAGCAGTTGATCATGCTCGCAACCCACGAAACCATCGCGGGCGATCGCACGATATTCCTCTTCGAAGTAGCGCTCAATTGGGAGGAAGTGAAGGAATGCTAACTAATGCCGATGTGAGCGTGTCGCGTCGAGAAGAGAGAAGAAGGCGAAGAAGTGGCGGAAGCGGTATTGGTTAATACTTAGAGACTAAGAGCCCTTTTTATTGCCTTAAAATCACTCCAGCTGTATCAGCTTCTAATCAAGGAAAGGAATAGCACCATTATTGAAGAGTTTGTTGCGTGTTGGGATATATCATGGATATGAGATATGGATTTGCCATTTGCCTCTCGCTCTCATCCGCTTTTTGAATATTATCGAAATGATACAGAGAATTATCGCACGTGGTAAGAATGTTTGATGCCCCCCCCCCCGACACACACACACACAGAACGCAATAAGCAGAATTATTCGACTTGTCTTTATCTCGTTACGCGAGGTGAAGTAACGAGGCGCTTGTTCTAAATAACACCGCAGGCACAGTGTAATAACCCACTGAATTATACATTGCCCTCATCCGCCGTAGCTCCTAATTCACTGCACAACTTTGGTAAAGGAGTCGGCAGTGACAGCATTTAGACTCGGAGGGCTCACTCGCACGGCACCACTGGCCTCGTCTTCAAACACCCCTACTCCAGTGACCTGCGCCACTGCTCGCAGCAGAGTGGTGTCCTCCACTAACCAAGCAAGCCGCATCTGATAGCAACACACAGAGGGCGGGAGAATTAGCTATGATATGGAGATTTTCTGTCATGTGCTTGGAACTTTAACAATGCACTAGTATTTGAGGAAGAGAAAAAATGATATTATTGGCACCACGAGCACATTGATAGAATTACCTCGTAGGAAGTCGAATCTTCATCGAGGTATCCGCTGAATCTGAAATCAATAATGAAAGTTAAGGACATGCAGAGGCATACACGTGAGTGTTTAAAATTCGCGCTCAAAAAGAAGCTGTTCATTCCTGTAGAAGGATTTAAGACGGGGTATTACACGACACGACACATGAGAAAATACGCGCAAGTATGCTCCTCACATGCGGGTGGGCGCTTGGAGCAAAACCCCGCCAGGTAACCGTAAATGCCACGTGTTCTCGTCGTCGCCTGCGAATCGTTCGTGCCACACGTCCTCCGCAACCTCAAAGGAGAGCTTGCGAGATGAGTTCACTTTCGCGCCTCCGCCGTTGGCTTTGTTCGTTGTGTCGCTAGCACTGTGGCTACCATCGTCGCCTACTGCTTGCTCCCACGAATAAGTACTCCCCTGCCACACTAGCCCATCGTCTTCTTGTGCCCACTTGTAAGGAGGCACCCCCCGCCAGAACTTCACGCCATCGGCAGCTTCGATAGTAGCTGCTTCCTCTGCACTGGATGCTTTCACGGCAGCAGCTTTTGACACTTTCGCCTCGTAAGCCGGAGAAGGAGCTTCATCGCGAAGAGCTTCGCGGCGCACAATGACTCGAAAGAGGTCCAATGCATCGGGCGGGCCTTGCCCAGGAGTGGGATTGTCGCGCGCCCACGCGGGGGCATGCTGGAACACCACCACCACACGACCGTCCCCGTAACGAAGACCCACTTCTGTTGACATCGCACCTGACTTTCGCAGCACACTGGGGCCCGTCACGAGGCTAGGTCCGACGACAGTGATGCGCCCAAGCCCGCTTTCTTTGCTCACGGCGCCAAGTGGCATGACTCTGGCTTCTGAACTGTCAAAGCACTTCTCACAGTCAGAGCCAATCGAGGCCACCATCACTGTTTGCGACAGCGTGGCGCTCTCACCATCTGGCGAAAGATCCACGTTGAAAAGTATCTGAAAGACAAATAGCAAAATCATATTGTCTAACAATGGATCACTCGATAACAGCTATCATTCTCAAAGTGTTGACTGAGAAGGTGACGATACCTCAGAAGTATCAGCCTTGTCGCCGATCCGATCGAATGTCTCCCAGATGCCTCGCCATGCACCTACGTGGTTCTCCTTGAACACATCCCATGATTCACCTCCAGTTGTTGCCTAGAATGGAATTCAACCATAGATAATAAGTTTGAAGGTTCGGTGTCTTCCAACTTATTTTCAACAATCCTAGCTAGATCACTGAATGCTTGCACCATCAAATCCTGATGCTCACCCGCTGAGAGAGTGGAACTCGCGACAGAGCCACGGACTTAAACTGAAGTGGCGACAGCAGAAACGCGTGGCTAGGCACGCCTAGTGCCAAAGCAATCACAGCAGCATCTACTAAACGTCGCATAACGACTCACTAACGTTATGCAGCAGCTATTGTCTCCGCTGGAAACTAGCCAGCCTAACTAATGTGCAGAAAAAAGGCAGCACAGTCAGACACGACATGTTCCTAGCTTCCTAGCTAGCTACAGGGGGAACTCGAACTACTAGTCTAGTCTGTCTACAGTGTAGTTAAAAAAAAATACTCCCCCAAAATACACAGCAACACCACTTTGGCATATAGCAACAGAAAAATGTAACCTTCAGAACAAGTCTGACTGGGCTGGGTGTCCTTTTGCGTAATTAATTTGCTATCATCTACTTCCA
>Ga0307931_1000538_pt1 | contig 23883 bp, 27 predicted proteins | sample OrgLakmetageno47_FD_201816 | JGI IMG/M metagenome (GOLD analysis project Ga0307931, IMG submission 201816) | Saline water microbial communities from Organic Lake, Antarctica - #47 | ecosystem: Environmental > Aquatic > Non-marine Saline and Alkaline > Saline | place: Antarctica: Organic Lake...
ATCAAGCAATGACTTCACGCGTCGAGATATAAATGTGTCGCTTCGATTGCGCATCAAAAGGTTGCGACGCTGTACATGTGCTGGCTGAGCCTTGAGTTCTATGTCTATACTACTGCTACTGCTAGTGCTACTGCTGTTGCTGCTGCTACTACTATTTGCCTCTCCCCAAGCTGGTGTGTAATCGTAACCGCCCAAACCTCCGCTTTTCACGCGGGCTGCGGGTTTGGCGCCGATGAGCTTGCCATCGTGCTTCCACGCTTCTCGGCTCTTAACAACTCCACTGCGGTGCGCCGGTGTCAACGTGGGCTTTGAAAACTTCGCTTCCTTCTTCGCAACAGCAGTAGATGATCCTCCACCAAAGGCTTCGGACACGGCAGCGTCATCGGTGTTGGTCTCTTCCCGCTTGCGGTTTTTCGCTTCTTGCTCGGCCTTGCGCTGTGCTTCCAAGCTCAACAGAGCTGCCCTTTGCTCGTCTGCCGCAACTTGGGCAGCGCTCTTGGGGGGAGGCGGCGGGGGCGCAGTTGACGCAAGGAGCGCGCGCGAATCGACCAACTACAGTAGGGTGCGTATATGGCGGCCACAATAGAATCATATAAAAAGCAAAACCACATCAGAGTAATCGCTTATCAGTCAGGCTTGATTGCGTGCATCTCTCAGGCATAACACTGATACGTCTATTTTCCATATATTAGAGTGCACGCACCTGCATCAGCTGCACCACTGATTGGGTCCACCGCTTCGCAACTCCCTTGTCAATGATGGCCAGCTCCGGAAAGCGCGCGTTGTAAAAGTGACTCAACTGAATAATCGAAAAGTGAAAGAAGAGTTGAGTCACGGGTGTTTCACTCACAGTGGCTCTATGAAAGAACATGTAGCGTTTGGACATAACCTGTCTTGGTGAAAGTATTTGCAAGGACAGATGCGCACCGTCGGGCAGAGGCGCTTTGAACTTTCCAGAAGGTCTTTGGTCGGCAGCGGGCGGGCTCTCAAACTCCGCTCAACACTCAACGTGGCACCGCGAAGGAAAGGCGACAGTGGCGCCAGCGCCCACGAGGATTGAGTGCGGTTACGGCACCAGGAACCGCAGTGAAACAGCGAGTGGCGTTGCACGTCTTCTGGCGACCGAGGCATCGCCAGCATGTCACTGGCGGTCTGGGCATGAAACCCTAACCGCTTCAGGAGTGCCAAGGGCTCTCGTCTATGCAAGGCCAGGGATTCCAACACCACCGTTTCGTTAAACAACGCGTGACGGTCGCGATAAGCAGCATCCAAAGCTTCCAGGTGAGCTTCATCCCAGAACGCGGCATGTGCCCTCGCTCCGCCCAATTCCACAGCCGAATGGGCTGGGTGACGCACCTAAGAACAATGGGCACTGCCTTCGTGAGGTGTAGATGGTTGAACTCTTCAGAAATGGGGAAAAAGTATTTGGTACTGTGTGTAAGCTCAGCCTTAAACACATGAAGCGCACCGCAAGAATGCGGAGGTGAGGCTTGAAACGTGATAACGCGTCCGAAAGGGGGCGGCGAGCATCTGCTGTAGCTGAGAGCACTACCGTAGCATTGGCCGCTACTTTGGCTAGCATTTTAGGAGTCGGCACAGCAGCACCTAATTTGAGCACACGAGCAATCGACCTCGATTATAGCTGGAACTAGTAGTAGACGGGAAGGTACGTAGCAGAAAGAGCTCGTCTGTTCTTGACGCATACCCGGCAGAAGTTGCGGGAGCAAGAGCGTGTTCATGGATTGGCTGAGCAAAAGCAAGAGCGACCCAAGTAATGGGCTCGGCAGCCCCCACACCAGCACACGGTAGTGGCGGTCATCGTAATTCATTTTCTTTGACACGTAGTTTATGGCTTACGTAAAATCACAAAAATGATTATTAGCTGATTTGAAAGCCACAACAAGTGGCCACGCTTGGTAAATCATGCGCGTCAATAGATGCAACGTAAGACTAGTGTGCCTCATACAACCAGAAGGTCGTTCATCTTGATAAACGGCGTGGATAGCTTCAGAGGCACGTGCAACATTTTCATTTCAATGCGGCGTCTTCACTTTTGGCACAGCGGTGGGCAATGATGCTAAATGATGCCGAGTGGGAGGCTGAATATCAAAGCAGATATTTCTATAGCCGGCAAAGTACCAAGTGAAGTATCTTTCCTTGAAAGTACTAGCTAGTATGCAGGACTAGGAGCTACGACTGTACAGAAGTTGGCACGGAGCTAACGAAACCATGAACCAATCATCGAGAACAAGGCCCCTTTCATGTAAATAGTAGCTAAAAGTCGCTCTCAAGCTACGCCATAAAGAGCTACTACGGACAGAATGCACAGACTTTAGTGCTCCTTCCCTCCTATGGAACCTTAGACTAGCATGGTTTATGATACTAGTATGCACTGTCTGTAAAGGATTTTGTGCTTCGGCATTCGGCATGTGCTTGAACCGTGCATCGCGCGGGCATCTGAACATGTTTCTCTCGAACGAAACAGCTACGGCGCTACGGCAACTTCTTACACTCTATGAGCTACTTTGAAGCTAGCGGAGCCTCTGCGGAGTAGCTAGCTAGAGGCTCTTGCTATCATTTAATGATATCCTCTTTGATTTCTTGTTATCCCAAAGAGCTCAAGATCGGCAGCAGAAAGTTCTATCTTTAGTCTCAAATCCTAGTCACAATCCATCACTTCCTGTAGTCGTCAGTCCAGTGTTCCTATCGTATGTTAGCGAACCTCAGGCAGCTAACTAGAGCTTGGACAGTCTGCAGTGGCATTTTCTCGAGTAAAATACCAACCAAGCTCATGGCAGCCCCATCTCACGCTGCTCCGGAGCCAATGTTTCAGTTCGTGGATCCTCACCACCATATCTTCGCACCAAGCGTCAATCCAACTTTGCACTTGACCCTAGGACTAACGCAAGACTATCTACCTGAAGATTACAGGTCGGTGTCTACGGTAGCAAGCTAGTGCTAGGTGAATCGTGCTGGTGTGTTTTCTTTCCTTTTCTTAAGCGTATGTACATGTGCAATTAAAAAGGTCTCACTTCGAAGAAGCTTGCCTCGATATCTCGTTGTCGGTCCATGTGGAAGCGATTCCTGACAGCGGTGTTGACGAATTGGTTTACATCGAAAGTCTGATCACATCCGGGCGGGCGCCTTGTATCAAGGCGACCGTTGGCTCGTGCGACTTAAGCCAATCTACGGCTTGCGCTGACCTAGGGTCCTTGAAAGCCGGTTAGTTTCGCCACGACGATGACTTTTTGCCTTGGTGTCCAGGCAGGATATCTGCTTGCTTAAACCTATCCACCCTTTCACAATATCCATTGCACTAGACAGTAGCGCTTTCATCAACAGTTTTGCGTGCGCTTTAAAATTGATTCCGCAGCATCGCCGCGCCTCCGCGGGATTCGGTGGATCTGCAACTTCGACGGAGACCTTAAACCTGGAGAGACGCCCATTGAGAGCCGCGCAACCTGGCCCAGGGTAAGCGTGATCTGGGCATGTGCACATGTAGTGTTGTATGAGACCTCTTGCTTTGAGGGGTGCTTGAGAGACTGCCTATACAAGCTATGATGACCAAAGACTGTCGTCTTAATACTTGAGCGCTGATGCACCCTTCTAAAAGTTTACTCTCTCTTTCTTTAATCGATGTACGTGTATCAGGTTCGCAAGGACTTTTCAACGGATCCATCATTTGCGGCTGGCCTTGCGCTCTTGCCACCCTTGAGCCTCAGCTTTGATTTGCAGGTATATATCATGAGAAAGATGGATGTAGTTTAATCTGTTATTACGGTATGAGCGAATGCGCATCTTTTTGAGTGTGTTGCTTAAGTGTATGGTGGTGCATGCGTGTGTTTGCCTCCAGACGAACCCTTCGCAGCTGTGCCGATGGGCAAGTGTGCTGGCCTCTATCCCATCTCTGAGAGTGGTGGTGGACCACTGCGGAAGTTTGCGCCACTTGAAGAAGAAAGATAGCAGCAGTACTTCACTGGAAGGCGATGCCATTGCTTGTGTAAACCACGACCTGGCTCAAGTGTCGGAGTGGCGAAGAGGAATGCAAGAACTGGCCAAGAACCCCAACGTTTACGTGAAGCTCTCCATGCTCTCGTACTGTGTGCCCGGGTAAAGGGGTATCTCACACTAGGAGTTCACAACTTCTCAAAATTTCTCGCTTAGTTAGGTAGCGATGCCAACACTACTTGCTGCAGTACGTAGTGTTACTCGTTGTTTCAATAATTTCTTAAACATGTTTTTTCTTTTCGAATATTTGCTTTCCCTTGTCAACCGTAGGTGGTGGCAAGATTCAGTGAAAGAAGAGCAAGCCAAAGCGATTGTGCTGGAGTTGATTCACTTGTTTGGCGCAAATCGGTAATGTGATATGATGCGCTCTGTGGAACTTTTGGGTATGTTTGTCGGTGGTTGTTCGACTTTTTCGATTTAGTGGACTGAAGGGATGAAGAACATTACGGATCAAGTCAATAGCATTGCTAGTCTCCCTTGTGTGCACACTCCTACTCACGAAGTGGAATGTGTGCCCCTTTTTTTCCTACTCAATTTCATGTTTGTTTCGTAGGTGCATGTTTACATCCAATTGGCCAGTCGACGGAGAAGATGGCCTCAACTTCAAGTTGCTCTTCGAAAAGTGCGTGCTTTTCCCTTCGCTGGATTGGCTTGTTGACACGCATTCGCTCCAATATATGATGCGACGATACTTCATATTTTTCCACTCATTTATTTTACCGATGCATGCGACAACCCAAGCTTCCTCTTCCTCTTCCTTCATCATATTAATGCAGGTACCGTGCCTGGGTCGCTCATATTCCTGCCGCTGACCAAGAGCACCTGTTTCGCGAAACGGCGACAGAGTTTTATCGACTAGAATGAAACAGGCCAAGAATAAGGTGTACTGTGGCTGAATAGAACCTACATTAATTTCCATGCGTAAATCGTAAACGGGCCTTCTTCAAACAAATTGCAATTAGGTTATCGAACTCCTCCTTACCTTAGTGCCATATCGCACTATCGCACATGTTCCAACTACTCGTAGGAAATATCAGCACTAATTAGTGGTTAGTGGCTCTAGCTCTAGCGGAATCAGGAAACTTCAGGTAGAAACGTAGAATGAAAATTGAAATTTCGAGGAGTACGAGCAAAATCCGGAAGACTAAAGGAGACTGCAAACCCCAGTGTTCTAACATCAACAAAGAACAAAGACTGAGTTATTTTATGGTCGTAGAAATTTCAGATTTGGAGGCTATCATTTTATCATAACATTTATCATTGCCATTTATAACTTTGTAACTCCATTTATTAGGCCATTCAGTTAAAGAAACAAAAATTGGTTCTAAGTATTCGACTTTGCCTCTGTATTGTCCTTCTAAGAAGGCCAATTGCACGCCGGCACAAATCAATCGTTGCGAATGAGGACATTGTCGTCTTCTTTTGCCTCTACCTGGTCTCGCTGGAAAAGGCTTTTCACTTGGTCATCCACTTTTGCAAGCACTTCACTTCGCATGCCTGCGCGGGCAATCTTACCCGCTTCGTGATTCTCTTTCTGTGCAGCAGCGGCCTTCTGAGCAGATGCATAGACCGAAGCATACGTCATCCTTGTGGTTGGTTCATCGTCATCTCCTTTCTTCTCCTCTTCTTCTTGAAAAGGAGTAGAAACACTTCCACTATTGGTCGCCGCTGATGCTTCCGCCGCTTCTCTCCTCGCTCGCCTGCGCTCTTCTAAGCGTTGCCGCGTGCTGGCTAGCCGCTCGTGCACGCGTGAGGTCGCCTCGCTCAACGCATCTTCCGCAGCGGCGAAGGCACTGCTGTCACCGCCGCTGAAACCATTTGCGTCTGCTGCTGCCCCCTCGCTCTTCTGCTCAGCTGCTAAGGGATCAGTTGAGGCCTCGATTGGAAGTTCTGTCCTTGGGCGATTCGGCAGAGGTTCCGGTCCATATTTCTTGACCATCGCCGCCATTAACTCGGCTTCTTGGGCGGTGGACCCGCCGTATTTTTTTACGACACCATCTACGAATCCACTGGTCTCAAGCTTGGTTGGGTCGTACCTTTTGGATATAGAACGCAAAAGATGCATACGCACGAAGGGAGTGTGTGATTTTTGAGAAAAAAAAAGAAGGTAGAAGCATCTTGTAAATAACAGCACAAGAATACATTGGGATAGCATGGGAGTGTAGAATACACGAGCACTGTTTGGGATAGTCATGACTATATTTGCAGTGAAAATCTTACTTTGCATAAAACGCTTTCAGACGATCCACAAATGACCGCGAAGACGTTAGCTGTGCACTATCTTCTCCTTTCTTTTCCTCGTCGCCCTTCTCCTTGCTTTCATCTTTTGAGTAATTTGTTTTGGAACTCAAACGAAGAGACGTCGATTGCGGTGCGTCAATCAATTCGATCATCTGAGAGCAGAGATCATGAGGGGGTGGTTCACGCCCAACAAGAGTACAGGACGGGAAGAAAACTAGCTACATAGAAGAAAATCTCGAGGGAGGATAATGTAAGAGTCGCTATCATCATTTGTCACTTGTTGCACGATGTCTCGAGCTGCTTCTGTTGGGTTCGAAATGGCATGATCGACGCAGAACTGCGCGGCGATTGCCTCGATGTCGTCTCCAGCGTGAAACAATACTTTTGCTGTATGGTTCACTTCACCTGGACGCTCAGCATGCACCTGTACATGGAGTAGGCATGGGCACAAAACAAGTGAGCGCAAGATTGTGATACGCAATAAATATGGGGAGGGGAGGAGGGCAGCAACAACATACATACGCCTATGATATGAAATAAGTTAACTATCCGAGTCATTCGCTTTGTTATAACATAACGTAGTAATAGTAACACTCACCCGCACGAAGAGCACGTGTGCTTTGCTTCTGGCTGCTGGGTGCTGGCACCACTCGTTTTTGAACCTGGCGGTGCCCAGGCAGGCTTGGCGCTGTTGCCGGGTCACAATTGATCCGTTGAGTTCGTGGCACCACGGCAACGCTTGCACCACTTCTGCCCATACTTCGTCTTTACATGTGTGTGGGGGGGGGAAGGGGGGGGGAGAATGAAAGATAATGAAAGAGGAGGGCAGGGGTTAAGGGGGGGGGTATCGTATGCATAGCGGATCAAAAGGGGAACAAATAAATGGGAAGGGTGGATGGCAGTGAGATTCACGTACGATCCATATACGTTTTCAAAGGTCTCACCTGTCTCCAGGGCTGCGTTCCCTCGGTAGTCCAAAATACGCAAAGAAGACGGCAACGACTGCGCAAACAAAGTGGCGTTGCCTGCCTCACCACTGCTTGCACTAGCTTTTGGAAGCTCGAGACGATTGTGAGCCAGGTCTAACACCTAGAGGGGTGCGAATGAAATGATTGTAAGGGAAAACAGAATAGGAATTTCAAAAGTACATCATCATTGATGTGTTTGGCGTAAACTAACCTCGAGTTTCGTTAAGCGCCCTAAGCAACCAAGGGAAATCAACTGGTTGTGTCGCAACGACAAAAGCCGAAGGCGGCGCCCTAAGCACTCCAAGTTCTGGAACGTGCATATGAATAATAGAATATCACAGGCGCACAATTTTTCTGAAGGTTATTGGAGAGTGTGCATTATCTTGCAATTCCGTAGTTTGTTGTCAGAGGGCGTGGGTGATGAAAATACATAGGGTAGAGAATGAACATTACAGTGACGCCTTGTAGCAGGTACCATGCGGCCTATACCTCGAGGTCAATGATTTCGTTGTGATCTAGGTAGAGCGCTTCGCAACGGTCGAACGGCTCAAGATTCTCGATGGCTCCCAGGCCTAGCCCCGACAACCGCAGAGCTGAAAGTTCCGACACAGCAGCGGCTTCGGTCTTTGCCTCGCTGCCGTTTACCGAGGCAGCTGCTAGCGCCGCAGCGATGTTGGTCGCATGCGTAGCTTTGATTAGCTTCATTGTGAGGCGTGTTGCCGCCATCTTGGCAGCGCTTTGACGAGAATCCCCTCTAGCGCCGTCAACTGCCGATGTTCTCGGCCCACAGTGCCAAACCTGCGATAACCAACCAGGCAACCAGGCACGAATATCTGGGGAGGACTGGGTCAATTTTTTCCGGCCGCCGACGCGCCGACGGTTTGATTTCTAGTCGTGGTTTGGCTTCAATAATTTCTCGGAGAGGTTAAGCTTAGCATCCTCAATCCCCAAAGGACATGTCACTCTCCAGAGCGCATTGAATCTAGGCAAGGTAAGTATTCATTTAGGTATTTCTTTTTCTAAGCAGTGGTTGCATTGGCATTGGTAAGCGTACCCGCTATGTCTAGTCATACGCCACCCTCCAAAGCACCAGGCTCAGCTTCTCAATTCACGGTTTGCAAGACCTCGGAGAGAACGCGACCAGCGTTTCAACTAAGCGTTGCCAGCGATTCTAGCAGTAGTACTTACTCTGAGGACAGTGAGAGCGACGGCAACGAGGAGAGCGCTTCCCCTAAGTCGCCGTCATCGAAAGGCGAATCAATCGCCGTGAAGAGCTTGCAAGGAGACCTAGAACGCGCTTTGCGACTTTCAGATGACTCGAACAACCGCGTCGACGATAGCCCTTGCAGCAGTGCGAGTGGAAGCCCCGAAGTTGTCAAAGGGCGACCTCAGATGCGTACATATGGAAAGCCTTTATCATGTTCTATCAAGGCTTCTGTGCCTGCAGAGCCTGAGTTTTCACCTAAAATCGGTGGCGATGCGAAAATCAGCTCGAACCATGAAAATGGAAGGCCACGGGCACACAAGCCATCTCTGAAGCCTAAAACAATGGTAGACTGTCGGCCGCTGCGTGCGATATCCGACCCAGCCTCGAATCTCGTCACACAAGCCAAACTTGATACTTTCTTTTCAAAGGCTCCCAAAACGGGACCTCCTCCTCCTCTGCGTGACTCACATACCACAAGTGCAAGCAAAAGTATCGAACCGCTTGTAGATGAGCCCGAGGAGTCGAACATGATGCCCACTTCTCGTGCTAAAAAAAGCCGATTACCCTATGACCCAACGACCTCGTCGCTCATTACCCAGGAAAAAATTGACACCTTTTTCGCTCAAAACCAACGGTCGTCGCGATCGCAGGAGCAACTAGAGCATCAAGAAGAATCAACGGAGATAGTTGCCATAGCCTCAAGCTATGGGATTGATGTTACAGGAGGAATTGTGGATGATGACAACCAGGAGATTGAGTTACAAGATGATGTCTCTGAGGTTATTTCAGTCGCCCCACCGACCACTTGTGGTGCTGTAGATTTGGATGCTGCTCCTGATGTGCCTGGCTTTTCCCTGCCTCCTGCACTTTGGCACCGACTGTACCCGCACCAGCGCACTGGAGTAAGTTGGTTGCATGAGCGTTACATCGGCCGCGATGGTGTAAGCTCAGATGGTTGTTTGCTTGGAGATGCCATGGGAATGGGCAAAACCATCCAAACGTGCTCGCTGCTCGCGGGCCTCTTCCGAGGAGGTGGCGCCCGATTAGCTCTGATTGTCGCGCCTGTGTCTTGCCTTCATGCATGGCGTGAAGAGCTGGAGCGCACCTTCCAAGGCTTGCAAGTGACAAGTGTCGAGGAAGGCTCCAATCCTAACGGCAAACGAACCCAGAAGAAGAAGAAGAAGAAACATGTCACAGATCAATGGGACAACAGTGGAAGCAGTAGCAGCAGCAGCAGCAGCAGCAGTGGAAGTGATGACGACGAGGAGATTAGCGGTAGTGGCGGCTGGTTGCAGCGACATAGTGCTCATTCGGCCGCTGCCTCTCGTCAGTCCTGCCCCTCAGCTGTGCGTGTAGAGGAGCTGACGTCTCAACTGTCAGCTTCGAAGCGCCTTGACCTTCTCTCAAGTATCGCTCATGATGCTGGTGTCGCTGCTTCCAGGCTCAAGGCTCGTTCGCTCAACAACAAGAGTGGTGCGGCGGAGCCTTCTAAGAACCACGCTCTAGGCGGGTGCGGCGGCGGGTGTGCGGTGGTGCTCTGCTCCTATGGCTTGCTTGGCGCCATCAAGGACGTTGACGAGGTGGAGCGAAAAATGGCACCGAATGGTATGCGAAGGAATGACGGATGGAAAGAGGGTGCGGGATAGAAAAACAATGCTTGAATGAGAGAGAAAGATAAAAGTGCACGACTTCATCCTTGCAACAAACAATGTTTACTAATAGTATTTTCATAGGGAGATTGTGAATATGCTCGTAACAAGTCAGTTTCTGACCTTGCATGTGCTAAAAAAAAAAAAATCTCGTTTTTTTGAATTCAACAACACAGGAGGTCGCCGCGGGTGTAGCTGGGATGCGATCATTTTAGATGAAGGGCACAAAATCAAGACTCACTCAGCGAAAGTCACACAAGCCATCCGTGCCCTTCCAGCAAAATGGCGACTCTTGCTCACAGGGACGCCCATTCAGGTATAATTAATTGCCTGCGCTCAATTTTTCTTTAATACCTCCGTCTTTATTTATATGTATCCCGTGTACACTATATTATTTTATCAACAAATAGCATTCAAGTTGTTTGTTTTTTTGCTAGCATGTGCACACCTTCATTTTCTTGACCTGGTATTAAAATTGTACATGTGGCCATGACAGAACAACCTCAAGGAGCTGTGGGCCCTCTACAACTTCTTAGCGTTACCGACTCGTCCCGACGGCAGTGGGCAACTCGTGAGCCGAGCCTCTGCTCAGAAGCCTTCTAGCTCGTCACTTTCTGCCAGTGGGTCTGCTTCTGCATGGGAGGATCGCCATGGCGTTACATGTGCTGCAAACAATAACCAAAACAACGAGGATGAAAGCCTGAGTTCGCTTGGAGACTGGCCGAATTTCAAACAACGGTAAGAATAAGGTGGTATCATATAGCTTCTTCTTTACCAACTTTTCTCATATCATTATACTAAGCTACCACCTTCATTATGCAATGAATTATAGGTTTGCGGATCCAATCGAACGGGCACGACACGCCGACGCAAATCTGGCTCATCAGCAGGTTAATTTCCATGAGAGTATATTCGATTAGAGTGTTCTTGTAGACTCATGGTATTGATATTTGATGTTGAGGAGATAATTGATTGAAGTATACGTAAATCGCCATATGCATGCAAACGACACCTCCATATACCGCTTTCTTACCGGCGCACCTTGAAATAGGTGGGGCGCCGCCGTGCTGCTTTACTTCGTCGCATCATCGGCCAGTTCACCTTACAGCGCTCCAAAGAAAGCCTCAAGCCTCAGTCGTCTGTGATCAATGCCGCAACCGCAACAGATACTCTTGCTTTTGGCCCTCAAAAAGGAGGGAACTCGAGCGCTGCAATGATAGAAGATGTATCCAACTCCTCCTCTGCTGGCGGTGCCCCACTTCCAGCATCAGAATGCCCGTCGCTGCCAGCCAAGCATGAGGTCGTGCTATGGGTCGGTCTCAGCAAGTTGCAGCGATATGCTTACGAGCAATACCTCAAAGGCACAGCCGTGCAAAAGGTGAGTGTCCCTCTCTATATTCCACCTTACCTTCATCTGTTGCCATGCCTTCACTTGAAATGTTCGAGGCGATTGGCCAGTTGTGCTATAAACGCACAAATAGGCTGTCCTTATCGAACAATGCTGATACTAATCTGAGTCTTAATTTGCTCTTGCGATGGGTCAACCTCTAAATATAATTAAGGCGTTGGGTTCCATGTCTACGGGCCCTCTCGTCGCGATTGGTCATCTCAAGAAGATCACTAGCCATGCGATCCTGGCCGCGAAAGAAACCACCTCTACATGTAATGATAACGACAGCGACAGTAGTAACGATGAAGAGAGCGCCAATAATGGTGACTTCCCTGTAGAAGCCCACCGTGCCACTGTAGATTGGACCAAAACCAAAGTTGTGGAGGGTGGGTCAGGGAAGGGTGGGCTACAATTGGATGTCGGCATTCCGGCTACGGTGCTCTTACAGGGGTCTCACAAATTGGCGGTGTTGGTGGCGCTGGTGAATGACCTCGCTCGTCGAGGACACAAGACCTTGGTCTTCAGCCAAAGCGTGCGCATGCTTCATTTGATTGCGCATTGCCTCGACCACCGCCAGGGCCTTGTTGAGTAAGTCTGGCTATGTGTACAGACTCACTACAATAGTGCTGTACTCAATGTAAGCTTATTTATTGCGTATGCAAATTCCATCGAGCTTCTTTCTAATGGGCGCTTCCTTTGGGGCATATTTTCATTGTTGCTTAAACAGGTGCGACTTGGGAGTTGTGCGCATCGATGGGTCAGTTGGGGCGCCAGAGCGTGCGTCGCGTGTGAAAGCCTTCAATTCGACCCCCTGTGAACCAGGAAACCCTCGGGTCATGCTATTGACTACAGGGGTTGGAGCGCTCGGACTCACGCTGACTGGCGCCGACCGTGTTATCATGTGAGTGAGATCAACTGCACACATAATCCCACTGCCACTCTACCCTATCATTTTGAATTGTGCCTGTGCCGTCCTCCATTTGTGCCTTACTGCCTGTGTGTGTAGTGCTCTTAGCATGGTGCAACGTGTGCACGTGTTACGCTTATGAATCCTCTTATTTATCATTCAAGGTACGACCCATCTTGGAACCCGTCTGAAGATGCGCAGGCTGTTGACCGAGCTCACCGGTTTGGGCAAACAAGAGAGGTACTTCGGTTGGTATTCATTGCGTATGCAACAGCTTTCGAATTGTTTCTGAATCTCATAATTTTTATCGCAGTATTGTCTTATTTCATATTTATTTTGAAAGGTGATCACCTATCGCATGATCGGAGCGGGCACGGTGGAAGAAAAAGTGTACGAAAAGCAAGTCTTCAAAGACGGTCTGCGACGCACACTTGCAGCTGATAAGAAGACTGACTTGAACGATGGTCAAGATAGCCGAGGTCCAGGCAGTAGCAAAGGCAATGATAACGAAGAAGATGGAACCGAAGAGCTTTCGGGAAAACGACAGGAAGCTCATCGGTAAATATTTCCATCATTGTAGACCTTTGTCATCATAAACCTTCACTGACTTTGCTCTGGGCACAGCCCATGCGTTATAATTTGCAATTTGGCTTCTTTTTTTCAATCTTTCCTTACGCTTCCTCGAGAGAAGTTGACAAGTGTGCCTTCCACCCCTTCCAAACCGTCGCAGATATTTTACCCGGGAAGAGCTCCGGCGTGTGTTCGAGTTAGGGCCTGAGGGGCGAAGCGATGCCATGACCCATTTGCACTCTGCCCATGGCACCACACAGCAATGGGCTGCCCGCTTGAGTGCACTCAACGCAAGTAGTGCAAGCGGAGCTTTTGTGTCAGAGCTTTCTGCGCTCGAAGAGATCTTTTCAACCAAGACGTCTCCTTCTTCTTCTTCTTCTTCTGTGCCCAGTGCATCATCAGAGGCAGTCGCAGATACAACCAAGCTTTCAGAGCTGTGCGCGTCTGGTGGCCTTCTGGTGGGCACCTCACCCCATGACGCATTATACACAGCTCTGGCACCGGGCTCTGCTGCTTCAACTAGTGCAGAAGAGCCACTTGCTGAGGGCCTAGAGTTCGGAGGAGAAGAATCATCAGCGAGCGATTCTGATATTGACGACATCACCAAAAAGAAAAGTCGTCGACACTTCAGACCGCACCGAAAGAATCACCATCAAAAATCAGGGCGTACCTCTGTAGATCGAAACAAACCTCCGCGAGTAGACGTCGGACCATCCAACGAGAAGCGCAGAGAACAAGCTCGGCGTCATCGACGTCGTTCGTCGGCTGTTCTCGTGATCGATGAAGATGTTGGCGGTGCCTCAGATGGCGTGATTTTGATTGAAGAGTCTGACGCTGAAGAAGAGCCCTGGAGCGGAGGTGGCGAATCATTCGAAACCGGTACCCTCATCGACGAACTGAGTGACGAAGAGGAAGATTTTATAGGTCGAGATTGCAGCGTCGACACAGGGGACGACGAAATTGGTGAGAAGGTGATGCGTTCAGAAGCAGAAGAAGTATCAGACACGAACTCCGAAGAGAGCGGTGAGAGTGAGCCAAGTGACGGCGAAACCTTGGTAGACGAGTCCCGGAGTTGCGATGACGTTGACGAAGAAGAACCAAGTGCAGGCAATGGTGATGACGAGGAAGATGGAAGTATCGCGAATAGTGATGAAGACGACTCTAGCGTAGTGGTTGACTTGAGGGGTCTTACGTTAAGTGAACTCGCTGGAGATTTTGCCGAGGATCCAGACCTTTCATCGAAGGATGCTAGCTCAAACAGGCCGTTTATCGAAAACGAATCGAAGATTCTCCACAATGGTTGCGAGAACGATGCACACAGTGATCTTGTGGATACAGATGACGACGAAGAAAATACGCCCATCGAAAATGAGGGAGGCTCAACTAAGCTCAATCGGGGTCGACTCAGGCGCCCACTCTCAAACTCTCATAGTAACCCCCAGTCGCAAACGGAATTCTCTTTGATATCTCAAAGTCATGTCAAGAGCGATGATAGTTGTAAAGGTGCACAACTTTCTCCAGAACACGATAACGCGTCTGCGGTGGCGTTCACGCTTGCCGCAGCTACACGCCAGAAAGCACACCAACTCACGACTGCCGCAGCATTGTATGAGTGGCAGGAGCGGCAAGATCGCGTGGCTAAATGGATCCGTGAAGCAGACGAGTTATGCCATGCAAACACCTCAAGTAACGATGCTGCTCAAACAAAAGAAATTCGAAATCTGCGCACGCGTGCCTTGGAAGAATGCCTTGAGGTAAAATTGGTTGGGGTAAACGATGTATGTTGATTCTCTTGCCATTTGACACGAAAGCTATCTCGTCAACACCATAAGTGATATGGAGAGTCTAACATTGATCCGCTTACTCCTTACTCCCCTTGTTATTGTGCGCGCACCATCCTCAGGCGCTTGAAATGGCTGACGACGACGAAGCTCTTCACAGACAAATCGTCTCCTTGGTTCAAGATCTTGGCATTGATCTCAATTGATAAATTACATTCCTTTCCAAGAAACAAAAAGATGTGTACGGCGGCCGTGCCAAGTACCGTTGTTATTGATTGTTTTAATGCTTGTTTTAACGCATTGGGTGGTCTCCACTGAACATACCTAATGCATTGAGATGAAGTTCAACCCCTTATCTCCACACCGACATAAAGTAATAGATGGGTAAACTTCGTAAGAACGCGCAATGCAGACTGAGTGTTAAGAACCTTTGGAAATAATTATCTGTACCTTTACTTTCCAATAGATACCTGGATTGTGTGGTGTGTGGTATAAATAATGATAAATAGTTCGACCTTACGACTTATACTGAAACAATATTCTCGCTAATCCCTCCGCCCGCTTTCTTTCGGCGAGATGCCCACGCGTAAATCGCGTCAAAGCGCTCGACAGACCCTATGCGAGTGCGCACTGGCGACTTGGATCCTTTGCCTCTTATGGGGGGCGTTCGAACGAGGTCCCTTCCCCTCCTCGTGGTTGCGGTAGCTGCCGTGGTGGCACTGTTCGTCGAAAGTTGGCTCGCTGACAGTGCAAAGCGCGACGCAAGGAAGCTCGGTAGAACCTGGAAGAGCTGTTCAGGCTCAGCACTGTCTCTAATGCGCCTGCATTAGTAAAATATAAATATATCATACATAGAGAGAGAGAGAGAGAGAAGTGAGTGGCACCAAAGCAAATTGTCGACAGAAGCGAAGATTACACAAACGAACAAAAACAATAATCTGAATACCTTGGTCCGAGGTCAACTATTGATATGTTTTCCATAAGCTGTTGAGCTTTGAAGATTGTGAGAGCTTCCTTCGAGAGGTGAAAATGAGTGCCTGCACTCATAAGAACTTGCCCACCGGTTGCCTGTTCGACCACTCGTGCGGCACGGTTTACCTTCATGGAAGATGGTAGCAGTAATAGAGTGTTAAGATAAAACCAGATTTACGGGAGTCAAAAGTATATTTGCAAATTAATTGATAAGGAGAGTCATTCTATTCTGTCGTCTCCAAGTCATGCCCGAATACATGTGATCTCCGCACTCACAGCATTGCCGTAGTAGTCGACGCGGCCGGTGGTTTCGTCGCGTTCCACCTGTCGTAAAAATACGGGTGTGTAAACAGCTGGCGAGCAAGATCGAAACTAAGTTTGGCAAGAAGATAAATGCAAGACAGGTACTACTAGTAGTAGATGTCTCAATTATTGCTCTTCTTTTCTTCCTGCTTACTTCAGGGTCGCCTGTAAAGCACCCTACACGCACGCGTACGCCGCGCCAAAGCCATGTACTCTTCTTTGCTTCGCTATCTACGCCTCCACTTCCTTCTGTTCCAGATACGGCGGCTCCATTTGCTTCTAATCCTTCCTTCTCTGACATCCCTGCTTCAACTTGTACTCCACTGATATCTTCTCCAAGCTCGGCCGTGCTTGTGGTCCCATCAGAAGCAACGTGGAGCTCGTGGGACACTTTACGTAAAGCAACCTCTCCGAGGTCCTTTTTGAGAGAAGCATCGGTGCGGGCGGCCTCCAGGAAGCTTGCAGGGTAGGAAGCATCCAACAGGTCGACTTGAATCTGGCAAGCGAAGCTGATGGCATTTGCCGCAGAGCCGAAAGCGACCATGAATGCACCGCCGTCCGTCTTGACCTGCGGTGGAAGGGAAGAAAATAGAGGGAGATGAGGATCGAAGAGCGCAAAGTAATGTAATGTACTACAAATAGAGACCGTTAGTGAATCGGACATATTAAAGATGAAAGTTGTAACACGACAATACATATAACCTCATAGCCGTCATGTGCGCTGAGAGCAGAGCGAAGAACTCTGCGATAGCAGTCAAACACGGACTTGAAAGACGGCCCAAACCGCTCCCAGAGCCTCGTTGATCCCTGCCAATATAAGGAAATGGATGCCAATCAACACCAAACCAAAAAGTAGAGAATGTACGCATACAAACATTTATCATGCGTAGTATAGTTATGGCATGCATCAATATAATACTAATCAAGGCGACAAATTTTATGCAGTGCATTAGTCTGAGTACGATAATGCCCTTCAACATCCGAATTCATTCCCAATCACCTCCCACAGCATTATGAAACCGTCGTCTCACCTGAATGTTGGCGAAGACGAAAGTAACGTCACCCATGGGAGCGTTGGTACCCCACACAGTTTGTCGAGCGATTCGATGTCGACACGCCACTTGAAGATTGGAGGCATCACTTGGCGACAAACCCTAGAACATATTGGTGAAAGAAAAAAGTGAAAAGAATGATATTTACTTCCAAATTCGTAAATAGAGCTGGTGAAGACTCTTACAACAAGCTCAGCTCAGCTTAAAACTTAAAAAATAGAAGAAAATATGAGACAAAGAAGAAGAAATTGCAGCAAAGAACAATTATGTATCATTTGAAAACCTGTACAGTTGCAGCATCGTCATCAAATTCAGGTACTGCCAAGAGAAGCGCTGCCAAAGTCTCATATTTGTCCCGTAAAGTGGTGATTTGTGCAGGTTTTAGACTACACTCTTCCGTCAGAAAGGCTTCGATGGCATGTAGCCCGTCTGGAGAAGGAAATGGATTCTTCAACTTTGGGAATCCTGCTCTCTGGACATCACGAGATTGAAGTTCGTGGAGGTGGAGATGGTCGGGTATGCCTTCAGTACCACTAGTATTGTCCAATGAAACGGTCGAAGACTCGTCGTTTATAGTACCGACCTTTGTGCTATATACATGGCCAGATAATTCATTGGCGCCCCAATCTCCTCCCGTCGAGAAGCTAGAAGCGCTGTCGACTTTGGTTGTTGATTCTAGATCAGGTTGAAGCTTACTGGAAGTCCCTTCACTGCCCTCGTCATCTCCACCATTTGGTAAGGAAGGGCTGGAGACGCTTTCAGCTATGGTAAATCGCACCCATGAATCATGATCGCCACTACTCTCGTCGTTGGTGCCTTCGTCGTTACCGCCTTTGCCTCTCAGAAGTGGTGAAACGGTACTTTTAAACGTAGCAGCTGCGTCAGTGATCGAAGGACGGCCGCCGGGGGCCTGAGCCCACAACGACGTCCACAGGGTCTCGAGTGAAGCTGGCAGCTTTCGAGCGAAAGGCATTGGAAGCTTCGGTGGCGGCGTCGGTTGCGGAACAGGGCTCAAGCTGCGCACAGGACTTAACGAAGCTTTGAAGTCATCATCGTCGTTGCCCTCAGCTTTGGTTCGGTTCTTTACGCGACTCCGACCTCTGTTTTGGTGCGAGAGAGGAGAAGGGCGTTTCCCTTTCGAAACTCGTCGAACAATCTGTGCCATAATGTAAAAGAATGATTAGTTTGGCCTGCAAATATAGAAGAAAAAAGCAAAAAGGTCCAAATCTCTAAATGATGGCAGTAATATGACCTCTAAATGCCCCCCCTGAACACTACTGGTCTGTAGCAAATTATGGGATGCCTACTTGATGGAACGAGCGTCCTTCCCAAGGTGACTCGCAGTACCAGAGCTCCCAGAGCATGATGCCTAACGAATAAGCGTCCCAAGCTCTGGGATCATACGGCGCAGCACCGTTATCAGCAGGACTACTCGTAGGAGCAACAGCAGCGTCGGTGTTGTGCTCAGCGAAAGCTTCCGGTGGCATGTACGGCAAGGTCCCAACGCCTCGTGTAAACTACAAGATGGGAAGAAATTATTCAAAGCAACTCGCTGAAGAGTTTTTCAACTTATATGTCAAGGAAGTTCTCTACGAATAAAAAGTGCAACAATAAGGTAACTGCGAAATTATTTGATATAAGGACAATCAAGGAAGTTTAACAGCTGAGATTCAAAAGGTGGTTTTACTTATACCATTTCGTCGTCGTCGTCATGGTCAGCAGACCACGCTTTCGACGTCAGCCGGTGACTGCCTTTGCCCCGATCGCACTCGGTACAAATGCCCATGTCGCACAATTTTACCTGTTATATTGAATACATTTCAGAATTTTCATCTTGACCATTCGAACCGAAGTTCAAGATTTCGACGTTAATGCCACGGCGGTAGTATCAATCACTATCAACAAAGTACCAAACCCCACAATTTCAATCAAATCCCCAATAAATCATGTAAGTACTTAGGATGATAGGTAAGAAAGGTAGTGATATAGCTAATGGTTAATACGTGTCGTCCGCCGTGACAGTTAAAGAAAACAAGCAAACAGGTGTGCACCTTTCCATCAGCAGTCAAGAGCACGTTCATAGGCTTCAAATCACGATGAGCACGATTGTTAGCATGCATGTAGCTCACCTGGCAGAATAATTGCACCATGGGATCAGCTGCGAACGTCAGCAAATGATTTAAATTTGCATGACTGGTGTTCATTTTATATAAGTATCAAATTGTTTGTAAATGAGCTGGCTATATTTGCACATCTGACCGCTGCAAATAAGCCTTCCACGATGTTGTTCATGAGCTGCGGAGACCAACGTAAGCTTGATCTTGCCTCTATTGCGTTTTTGCGTAAACTGGAAGAACTTTGCGCGAGGACGTCAGCTAAATTGCCCCCCGCGCAAAATTCAGTCACCGTATACAAAACTCCAAGCGAGAGATCGCGAGCCTTGAGACAAAAAAAAGACAATATTCGAATAGAGAGTGTGAGAATATTGACAACAGGTGGACAATCATATGTCATTTCTATTCAGTCGTAATCGTTTTCGAAGGCATTGCGTTCTCACCACGCCGAAGAATGCTACTATATTAGGGTGATGCAATGTTGCCAGTGCTGCAAATTCTCGGTCGAATTCGTCGCGACATTCAGCATTTTCTTGAGAGGAGATCACCTTGGCAGCCACTGGAGAACCTCCGTAAACGCCTCGGTACACCTATCGATTAATCACAAGCTATCATCGAGATATTATTGTATACAAGGTGTAAGCACTGTTCTGAATCTTGAGTATGTCTCCAACGCATACTTAGAATTATACACACCCGTCCACTCCCGCCAGATGCGAAAGGTTTTGCTTCAAGCTCCAAGTCCTCAAGTTTGATCAAGAAGCATCCCATATCTTGCGAGAAAGCTGGTAGCGCTGCTAACGAGGACGCTCGTCGAATTTCCATTAATTGCTCCTTTGCATGTGCTTCAAGTTTGTCGGCTGGGGCATTGAGATTTCTCACATCCTTAGGATTTGGCCGGTGAGTGTCCAGTAACGAAGTTTCTCGACCAACTCTGCCGACGACCTCATCATCAGGATCGTCACTAAATTGAAGTCTACCCTTCTTCTCCAGCATTTCTGTATTGGACGTGGAGTAGGATGGCTCTAATGGCCAATCAAAGACGCTGGCGCTCGTGTCCACTCCTCGACGCACATTGTCTACAACGCTTTTAACATTAAGAGTCCACGTCTCCGCCTGAAGTATAAGAGAGGTCGGTTGAGGGGCAAACATACATGGAGAATGATAAAATGGCAAGAAAATGAAACCAAAAGTTTCTTAAGATATTTCTTTATATTAAGTAATCTTAAGTGAGGTTCATCAATAAGGTGCACGACTGCAACTTGAATCGTTAGCGCTAAAGTGGAAGAATCCAAATCATCTCTCAGTCGTCTACATTTCTTTGTTATCCATTTGTTACCTCAAGCCTAGTTTTGGCCGTCAACGCTTCAGCTGCAGCCGCGACGCCTCTTAAACCCGCACCTCGACGACTAGCTTCTCCCAAAAACGACCGAATCTCGACTGCATCATCGTCTGCGGAGTCTGAACATGCCTCAACTCCCTCAACAGAACCATTGACATCGACGTTGCCTCCTTCAACGAAAGAATTCAGTAGTGTTGACTCATTTCCAGAGATAAGGTGCCGGAAGTCGTCAGGTTCGAAAGCAAAGCTAGCAGCTTGTGAGGCCGCTGCTGCTTGGGCAGCGGCCCGAGCTGCATCTTCAGCTGGGCTTAAACACCGCTTTTGTAGGGCCATAAAAAGACATAAGACAAAATACGCATCATCAAAGATGAGGAAGGTTCATAAGATTTTATCCATAAGAGTACAAGGTAGAATTCATGAAATTCCATACCTTGGCCGTCAAGAAATTCGATACGGCTGAGGATCGCAAGATGTTGGGGTAAGCTACCAAGAGAGCATTCAACCAAGCACCTACGGAACGCCGTCGCTGCTCATCGAGGCTTTCGTTTGCAATGCCATCAATCCCCGCACCGACGTATCCTTTACTTCCATAGTCACTGTTGTCTTCCGTGTTGGACCCATGAGTATTGCCTTCTCTGATGTGAACGTTTCCACTACTGCTGCCACTACTAGCGGGCCTTTCGTTACTACAGCTGGGACTGTATCTTCCACTATTACCACTGTCAACACTGCTGGGGTTAGCACCAATAGGAATTCCAGAACTTGCTGTGAGAGGATTCGCAATATTTACGGTTTGGCCCCTCCTGCGTAATGGTGAAGAGGCACGCTTCGGCGAATCGTCCCGAGACGGTGAAACGAACCGACGAGGCAAAATGCCGACAGAGCGTGGGCGCGCAGGAGACAAACTTTGATTCGTGGCCTTTTCTCCTAGCGAGTTGCTATGTCCGCTGTGCTGACGTGATGAACCTATGCAAACAATCCGTGTGAAAAATAGATAGAAATAAAGTTGAATGTAGAAGAAATATGTATATATTAGGTAGCACGCAGGTGAGGATAGTAGAAAGCGGCGTTACCAAAGAAAGCTGCAACAGCGGCGATGGCAGACTGTTTGGAGGGAAAGGGCACACCTACGACCTCATCTTTAAGGGCGCCACAGTGTCTCAATTCCAAGTACCTGAAAAGGCCGACAGCTGTCAATAAACAAGGAATATCCTCAATTTTTGCCTAGCAGATGGCGCAATGGGGTTTCTAAAATGAAGTCTTGAACATTTCAGGGACTTCGAGATATACCAGTTTCGCAGATCTGAGTATCTTGCTGCAAAGTGAAGCTCTTTACGGTCAGACACACGAATCAATGCGAAGTGGTACACCGTGTAGAATTGCGCTAGTTTCCGACCCAAGATAGAAGAACCTGGGGCCGCGTAACAAGCAAAAAAAGAAAAGCGCATAGTAAATACATATAACTCTCGTAAGAAGCTTATAAACTTCAAAGTATATAACACGAATATCTACCTTAGTAAACTTAAAACTGCTAAAACACTAGTGCGATGCTCATTGACTAAGTGTCTTTGATGAATTAGTTCAAGATGCGATAGCCCCCTAGACGCCGAGATGTGGACCAACCAACTTAGATGCTACCTGTGTTGCTTGTAGTCTGCACAGCCGACTCTTCGTTCTTGGCAATGGGCAGTGCTATTACTACAAATCTTTGTGGCACAGGGGCAGGCTTGGGATCTTGTGCCAGTGTCCGCTCCATCTCGATCACTCGTTTACTTGTTTATTTGTGAGGCCACAAAGTAGGCAGTAGGCACTACGCGTGCTTCTCTACACCTAGTTGCTCTCACAAGGGGGGCACAATATTCCTGACTACGCCAAGCGATGATTTGATACAGATTCTGTACTCGTGTGTAGCAGGTATTACTTCTAATAAGTAGGTAAGTAAGCACTACAGATACTGCAGTTAAAGTAGTGTACGCAAGCGAAAAAAGAACAAGGTGGTATCTTCAGCATTGTTCAGCATCCTGCTTTCGCAAGTGATGAAAATTTGCCTGATTAGATTCTTAGGTTTAGTTTGCACTGCTTTGCTTTTCTTCTCTACCTTACACTTATAGCGATGTAGATACCCTTGCTTATAGCCTTCTAATTCCAACTCTTCGGCTCGGGGCCTGTCTCAAAATTTGCAATAAACCGGTTGAAGGAGCATAATTCTAAACTTTGATTGGTGCAAAAATGGAAGTGATTTTACAGACAGACTTACTACAGTATGTACGCTCAAGGGTTTGTACTTAGTAGATGCCCTTGGTTTGCTTATGCAATTTCGAAATTTCCTGCTTCGCGCCTTACCCTGATTAATCGAATGCAGCTGCACCGCAAAAATAAAGGCACATCAATGTCCACCGAAGCGAGCGGCGTTGCAAGTGCCAGTGAGATGTTCGGCTTTTTGTATTTGTGACCTTTTCTGCCTTTAAGTGTATTATTAGGCCACTACATTAGGGAACCAAATCATTATTAGACCACAAGAAGTGTTAAAACAAGCCGAATGATGGGAGGACTGGGCTACATTCGAGTTTTTTTTTTCTTTTTTTTCTAGTTGGTAATGGACTTTTGCTGTGGTAGTCGGCTAAATAAGTCCAGAAAGTCGCAACTAACCACCTGTAGACTACAAAAGAAACCCCATTAATCTTCTTCTAGTCCTTTTGATAGTTAGCTTGAATAAAAAAAAAAGAGTGCCCTTTTATTCGCATGCCCCCCTTTGCCCTTTGCCTTGAAAAGCAGGGTGCTCTGGCCTCTCTAGAGTCAGAACGGTTTTGAACGCCCAGCGCGTTCGGATGATGCAATGCCGCCTTTGGCACGTGTAATCGCTTTGCGCTTTGTATGTTTGTATGCAGCTCCGTTTGTATGCTAACACCGCGCTTGGCACTTGCATCGAGGTGAGAGACCTTACAAATAGTGCTACCTTGGAGCGCCTCCTGACTCTTTGCTCAAATGGAGGCTAGCTAAATATAACCGAAAACCCCGGAACGACCTCAATTAACCAAAATTAGCTATCTTGCCGTTCTCGCGTTGAATGTGAACTACGCCGAATTACTTAATTCGCAGCTTCTTGTTATTTATTGGTGTTTCCTTGACTTGCAACTTACAATTGGGGAGTGTAATGTATAACCAAATCTGATATAATCTTTAATGTATAACCACATCTTACAGTTACAGTATACAGTAAAAGACTTACTAAGGCGCCATTAAAGTAGGGTAATTTTAATATAATTAATCATTAATGGACCACGAATGGTCCCAAAAAGCAGCCACGCTTTCTACAATGCAAAATCTTTAATTCCTTCAATTCCTTTTTAGAGCACGGCCATATAGCACTGCTCCATCC
>Ga0307931_1000545_pt1 | contig 23848 bp, 18 predicted proteins | sample OrgLakmetageno47_FD_201816 | JGI IMG/M metagenome (GOLD analysis project Ga0307931, IMG submission 201816) | Saline water microbial communities from Organic Lake, Antarctica - #47 | ecosystem: Environmental > Aquatic > Non-marine Saline and Alkaline > Saline | place: Antarctica: Organic Lake...
TCCCAGGTCCACGAGGCAATTCTCTGGGCTATTTTTGCCCCAGCAGGGCATCGTCTCAATGTTTTTCTCAGGCGCCGGGCGCCAGCCGATCTCAGCATCGCCTGTCCTCTTTCTTGCTAACGAAGGCCTCTGTAAAACTTTCCGACGCTCAGCTTCACTTACTCCATGGGCTTCATTGCTATAGTGGTCTACACAGTAAATTAACCTTACTGACCTCGGACTGCTGGCCGCGGCTCTCCTCGCTTACCTCTCCCCGAGCTTGTGTTATACCTCGGCCTTGGACTGCATTTCGTTCGAAAAGGACCAAATTTCGTTTCGTATTTCGGGGGATTATTTTGTAGAAAATTCAAATCCTTCGCCAAGATACGGTTTGCAGCGAAGATTGAACATTCGCTACTGTAATTTAGTTCGCTGCCACACAATTCGCTGGCTACACTACTACTTAGCTATTGAAGGCACACTGTTGTCCTGTTGCAGGTGGGATGGCTAACCAACACGTTGTAACATCGTGCGTCAAAGAATGCACTTCTCGATGGTTTCACGGTCTCTCTTGAACTTGTTTGTAGTTTGAAACAGGATTCTTCACAGAGAATGCCTCCTACGGGTAAGCAGCCCGCAACCGGGAAGCGGAAAGAAGTTCCCAAAGAGCGTGTCCATAAAAAGTGCGCCGCGACTGGGGTAAGTAATTTCCTTTGCGCTGCTTGTTTTTTTCGGGGGTGGGGTGGCGTCTAGGGAGTTGTTTTTGAATAGTCTTGAATGAGGATATCAAAAAGAAGAGATACCGCGGATTTTGCCATACAAGTAAACATATTCCTCGAGGTATTCCTTGTATGTTACATCCTGACACTCAGCCCAGTCAGACTTGTTCTGAAGGTTACATTTTTATGTTGCTATTTGCCACAGTGGTGTTTCTTTGTATTTTGGGGAGTATTAACTAGACTAGACTAGACATCCTGCCATAACTGATAAGTTCTTCTTTTAGACGTTTACATGGCGCAACATGAGCAGATTTTTAGGAACGGAAACAAACCAAAATTCATGGCGCTTATCATGGCCGACCAAAGGGGTAAACAATTACAAGAGAACTATGCCATTGCTGCAAATCTCTCAGCGGCGTCGAGTGGAGTTGGCTTTGATGGTCGAAAAACCTCCTGAAAAGCCGCACAATTGCTTGTCTTGCCACTGCACATCTAGCACCTGTATATACGCACGAGACAAAAGAAAAAGAAAGTGAAGAGCATTCAAGGACGAACAGACAACTAATACCACAAACTTTGATGCTGATATATTTCGAAGCACGCAGGTCAAGAGGAGAGCACAAGACCAAGCTGCAGACCTGTAGTACAGTCATCCCCGCACTTGAGACATTGTATTACATTAGTACATTAGTACCTGAACCCCGTCGTGTCCCAGGCTATTGGTGCCCGTGCGGCTGCCGTCGTCGGTGCCGTCGTGCAGCAACAAACTCCTCGGAAAAGGTTTGCCCTGAGCTGCCATTTGCGCCACGTACGCTGCCTGCTGCTCCTTGGCCCGCTTTTGTTTCAGAGCGAGCGCTTCAAAGTCGCGCATGTCCACTCGCACCTGTTGGTTGAAATGTGAATGAATGCGATGAATGAACACATAGATGCTTATGAGAATGCGCGCGTAGAGATGTCTCTTGCAATGTCGCCTTCGAAGATGTGTAAGTTTGAAGATCTATTCCAGCACTCTCTCCTCAATTCACCAAGTTACTAGCAGAATGCGCACGGGGGGAGCCAAGAAAGAAGAGTCGGAGAAGAAGAAGAAGAAGAAGAAGAGAGCTCAATCACTCACGCACCAGCTTTCCGAAAAATACGCCGTTGGAATACGGGACCAGGTACGTGTAGTCGCCCGCAGCAAACCCCCCGCTGAAACCCCGCAATTCTGGGTCGGGAATTTTGGGAATCTGCTGCCGGGTAACGGTGGACAGGTCGAGGCAATGCACCGCTTGCAAATCGCCAAACGGCAAGGTCAAGTCAATCCCCACCTGATAATAGATGATGATAGATGATAGATGATGATGATGATGATGGGTGCACGAAAGGATCAAATCACAGACTACAAAAAGAAAAAGTAGCAGAACCCAAAAGAAGTTGAGCGGCACTTTAAACGATGCTGCTTCATTAGGTGAAGATTCACTGGATTGAGAAAAAGGCTTGGAAAATCATCACAAACTCTAGAGAAGACTGATGTTCACATCTTCCTCACCAGTTTTCCATGCATGGCTCGCTTCATGTGGTTGCCTCCCATCGCCACTTGCTGTCTCTTGGAGCCAGTTACCCCGACAGGCGCGCCCGCGGCACCTCCACCCTGGGCGTTGCGCATGGGCACCAGGAGCAGGAACTTGCCCCAATATAGTCCCGCGGAAAACCCCACGAGGCTCCGGTCGAGCTGCGTTAAGTCGAGGGAGCGCACTGCGCGGTAGCCTTCGTCAAAGGCTTCGAGGTTGAGTTGCACCACCTGTATTGCAAGATCAAATCACGCACAGAAGATGATGCGTCAGTGGAAGTAGAAAAACACAAGACCAAAACTTTAATTTCATATTGTCATGAGACTTGTAAAAGAACACAAGGAGAGGGAGAGAGAAAGAAAAATCAGAGAGGTTAAGTGTGTGTTGTGTGCTATAGCTTTTTTGTAGCGTTGCGTCCTTCAAAAATAAGAAAGGCGCCTTCCTCTTACCTTCCCGAAGTAGCCGTAGAGGTCAGAGGGCATCAAAGAGTCCCGGTTGCGGTAAGGCACTAGGTACAGGTGCTGGCCAACCACCTACAAGAAGAAGACAGAAAGAAGAAAAAGGATGGAAACAAAATATGAGAAGAAAACAGGATGCATGCATGGCGTTGAACTAATTTTCAAGCGAAATACGAAGTATGCATCATTTTTCAATTGCAAACTGGCCAATATCCCCCAAAAAAATTGAGGCGCGTTGTGGGTATTTACCACGCCGTCTGAAAAGCCTCGCAGGTCGGGATCCACAGCTGCTAGATCAATCGTCGAGACACTGGTGGTACTGAAGGCCCCTATCGAGGAAGGTAGCTCAAACCGTACTACATTCGAGGCATAGGCCACCGTTTGATGCCCACCTCCAACTGCTTCCACCTCGGGAGATAAATACATCCATAGCAACAGTTAAAATCACCGGAAGAGAAGCACACCAAGGACAAGGCAACTCGTGCATACTCGCCAACAGATAGTATAACAAGGATGAGGTATAATTTTCATCCAATGAATATTCTCATAGCAGCCATTGCCACCACCTCCTTGAGCATTTACCTCTCGCATCACGTCCAAAGCATTGAAGCCGTCGGCAGTCAGCTTGGAATTGGCGCCCCCGAGGGGGGAGAAAGAATGGCGGTAGGGCACCAATAACCCGTAGCTTTTCCCGTCTTTCCCGACGTAGGCTTGCCCGCCTTGAAACCCTGCTAAGCTATTGCGCGGCACCTGCCCTCGTTTCAACCCAAAGAAAAAAACATAACGCACAAGTCACACATACAAGACGAGCGTGCGCATAAGGAGAAGAAAAGAGGCGGGCGAGGAAGCAGTCTTGTAGCACAAAGGGCAACCCAAGCACACTCCAAGAATACTTCGCCGATTCAAACATTGTTGAAAACACCACAAAAATCACTATGCCTCTAAATCGATGTTTCACTTTTGATGTGCTCAAATACAAACGCATGCATTCAACCCAATGCATTGTTCTTTCTTTATTCTCCTCACCTCTGAGGCGTCATTCACATCATCATCGGCGTCGTTGGAGCCAGCAGGGGTGTCGGGATTGGCGAGGTCCAGAAATTCCACAGTATTCACATCGAAGGAGGCCACCGACACACGGGTCACGAGGGAGCCAGCGCGAGTGCCGTCAAATAGGGGCACGAAATACGCGAACCTACGGTATTGACAAAGACAGAGAAAACACAAAAGAGAGAAAGGTGAGAGTACTTAAGTAAGGTAAAAATAGACGACTGATCATTTTAAAAGTCATGCAGAAAAAGGGGAAAACAAAATTACCACCCTTCTTAGACACTTTCCTTCTCTCATCTCCATCAAGTCTCGCGTTCGACGATTCACCCTTCTACACTAAGGACACTCACCCTTTATGCGCGAACCCCCTGGCGAAGCCTCGAGCCCGCGAAGACACGCTCGTTAAGTTGAGCAAGCGCACGGCGCGCCGGCGGCTCGGCTCGCTGGAGGCAGAGTAGAACGCGTCGAGGTTCACCTAATATGGTAGGAGTGGTGTAAATATGGAGCAGGAGAGGAAAGGCGCATACAAGATAAAATCAAAACAAATTATTTGCTCCATAAAAAATGCCTTGAATTGAGAATGGACATCGAAACTAAGATCAATAGACTGCTCTCCCCTCTCCCTCGCCTCCTTCCTGTCATTAGTATGGCCGCCTTATTCTACTATGTTTGCTAGCTAGCTTAGCCTACCCGCGCTGCGAGGCCGCTGTACGCAACTCCATCGAAAAACGGCACCAGAATTCCGTAGCTAATCCCGTCGTTGCCCGTGGCCTCAAACCCTGACCAAAAGCCTCGCAAATCGTTGCTGCGACCACTACCACCATCGCCATCATCGTCATCACCATTCGAGGGCAGGTCACCCCAGGCCCCTTCTCGCAGGGCTGCCGCCAGATCGAGCACCGTGACCTGCCCTTTGGGGCTGTTCCGCATGTCCGCGGATTTCCCGTAAGGGCACGTCCCAAGCGCGCGAGACCACTCGCTGGTGGTGGGCAGCGGCTTCACCCCATAAGCAGTGACTTCGAACTCGTGGGCGGTTTCGGCCCCCGAAGAGAAGGCCCCGTCCATGAACTGATTGGCCGATTCGTCACTGTCTCGAACGTCCAAGCCCACCTGCATAGGTGGAGAGGGGACAATAAGGCAGGCAAATGGTCAAAAAAGGCAAAATGAAATAGGTCACCACTCAAGCAAATTAAACGAAACATCGTAGAATTGGGTAAATTTCTTGCCGTGTCGGACTCGGTTTGTTTTGGATCGCTGGATTTGGGGGTCTTGTCCAAGAACTCGGAGTATTCCGCGAAGTCGGTGATGACGTCATGCAAGTGCACGCGCCGAAACGGCATGGTGTCGAGCTGCACTTCCACCTGAGAGCCACATGTGCGCACAACAAGGATTTATGAAGGGAAATATGCTCACGATGCAGATGTGCGAAGAGATATACACTTAGGCAGTCGATAGGAATGCGGGAAATAGCCAGGGAGTATTTCAAAATGAAAATTAAAAAAAAATTGATGCGGCGTAATAACCCTTCTAATTGAAGTGCCGTTCTTGATGCGCCTCCTACATCCATAAACTAGATCATACACGTTCAAAACCATTTTCCTGGTTCTGTTTACCAGCTTCCCGCTGTAGCCCAGACCGGTTTCCCGTCGGAAGCCCGTAGGGGCCGCCACTTCCCGCTGCGCCGGGCTTTGCTCGTTGGCTTCGCCGTGGTAGTAAGGGACGAGCATGGCCCGGCCGTGGCGGCCCGTGTAAACGGTATAGTGGCCAACCACTGCGACTGAGTCCTGGGTGGTGCTATTGTAGCGGCTCATGGCCTGACGGAAATAGCGAAGAAGGGCAAATACTTGAATTTCTAGCGAGCGAGTGTTACCTTCTATATGCAAACTAAAAATCGAATACGCTGAATGAGGAGCCAAGGAGGTATCCCATTGCCATTCAAAGTAGACTTCAGAATGCCCATTCAATCCCTCATCTACGTTCATTATCTCACGAAGAAGAATAAGAAGAAAATTACCTTCGCCATGAGCGTTACGTTGCGCTGCTGAGGAGCAAAAGTGCAGTATGTTGGCCTCGAAGCGTTGCTGAATTTATTCACCGGGCAAGGAGGGTCTACTCGTAGCTCCACAGTACCGCCTCCCATCTGCAAAATGACAATTTCATTCACAACCAAAACAAAACGGCCACTATATCATGCAAGTGCTTGATTCAAAACAGGACTCAACACCCAAGATATTAGGAGCATGCTAGGCACGACGAAAAGAAGGAGAGAGGTGCAAGCGTACGAACAAGAGAAAAAGGGAATAAGAGAAAACCAAGAAAAAAGAAATCCTCACATTGTCAGCAATGTAGCCCTTGGATTGACGGTCCGGTTCGGTGCCGTCGAGCGTGTACCGCACAGTCGCTCCTGGCCGCACCAGGTGCAAGCTCACTGCCCCGGCGTGGTTGAAGGCATAGCCCGAAGAGGGGATAAACACCGGCGGCGCTTCACATGGCCCAACGCCGTTGAAGCAATCGGACCCTGTGTTGGTGAGCTCTAGCCGCGCTAGCAACTTCCTTCTGCCGCCGCTGCCGCTGCTTCCGTCGGATCGATTGTCGGGCGTGCTAGGGGTGTCGCCAGCCTCCTGCTGTAGTTCGCCCTCGGATGAACCAGCAGCGCCGCCGTGGCTGCCCAACTTCAAACCATTTAAGGTTCTGAGTAGATCTGCCGATGCGCTTGAGAGCCCAGAAGACGCTTCTCTCGGTGCACTTTCTGTCGACAAACTGGCAGCTGCCGAGCGCGAACGTGGTGCCGTTACGTGGCGAGCTGGTGTAGAGACGATACGAACGTCCTCACCCAGCACTGCCCGCAATAGCGATGCTAGCAAAATGTGCTTTACTGGGATCATCTCTGGCGGCATCACTTCTCGCTCAGACGCTGCAAGCGCTTCACTAGGATGTCAGAGACGTTAACGCATACTTTCTTCTTCCCGATGAATGGGCACGAAGAGGAAAAGAACAATGAAAGGTTTGGGGCGGCAAAATGTGGTAACCACCCGTTACGGGGGGTGCTATTACGACATCACATACGACATAAGACGGGACTTTTTGCGCGTGATGCGCTTCGCTTGATGAAGAAGAAGAAAGATACTCTCTGGTCGGTCGCACCGGTCCAGCCCAGGATACCGCTGCAGTCTGCAGTAACAGTAGCGCAGGAGGGTTCCAAGCCAAAGTCAATCAGAACATTCCTTGATCACCACTGCACAATTTCTTTTGTGCGTGCTTGTATAGCTCTATGGTAGCGCTCGATTTGCCGCTAGTAGCATTTGTGTTGCTAGCCACGCCTGCTGTTGCATGGCTGCATCCAGCTCTTAGTTCTTCGGTGCGAAGCTCTCAAGGTCGCTCTGGCATTCAATTCGCCACACCAGCCGAGCTCGCGCCTGTAGCCTCAAACAAGAAACGATTGGTGCTCGTAAGACACGGCGAAGTTGATCTGGCACAATTTAACGGCGTGTAAGTGCCCTTGAACACAATGTAGATGCCAGGTTCTCGTTTTGTTGAAATATTGATGACTCATGCCGGTTGTGCGACTCTTGACTTGTCTGTCTGACAGTAAAGTAATTTACGGAGGTGCCGATATTCCTTTGTCGGCTCGTGGCGAGGAAGAAGCTAAACTAGCTGCCGCCTATTTGTCAGATCGCGAGAAAATAGGGGTGCACAGTCTTCTTTCTTCTTAAAATGCTGTCCAAAACCTGAATTGCGATTACCACGAAAGTTGCGTGCTGAATCATTTGAACTTGGACTACCCTATTTGCAACAAATTATTTTTCGTATCTGATAAAATTAGTACACTGGTAATGGCTGGTCTGATGATCTCGCCTATTCGTGATTGGTTGCATGTACGCAGGTGATGTGGTCCAGTCCTCTTTCACGGGCGGTGTTTGGTGCTGAACACATTGCTGAAGCCCAAGGCATTGCCTTAGACGGTAAAAGTGCACATGACGCCCAGCCTAGCTGCCACTGAACTAGCTGATTTATTGTAAATCCTATCAGTGGGAGATGGATTGCCTTCTGCACGCTCGACCACCCACGTGCCTAGTATTCCTGCAGTACTATATCGGACATCTCGCCCATTTACATATGCACTTTTCCAACGATTCAACGAAACTCTGACTATGAGCACTCCTCATCTTGTGTCTAAAAATGCTCTTTTTCTGCAGCCATAGTCCGGCACGACGGCTTCCGGGAAGTGGCGCGAGGCGACTGGTTAGGCCAAACCATGGAGGACATTGGCCCGGAGGTCTTTGCCACCTGGAGCCTTGATTCCCATTTTGCGCCCCCTGGGGGTGGCGAGTCCGTGAGCAACGTGGCGGCTCGCGTGGTATGAAACAGTGTGAGATGCATTAGCGACTGCTGTTGTAGTTTTTTTTTACATGGACACGTTTCTATGGGTTGTAAAATTCTGTTGGTGGAATCTGTTCAACGATATATTGTAGTAATCGCCTTCTTCATTAATCTCTTTCTTTTTCTTCATTCGTGATTGCTTCGTGCACTATGGATCTTCCTAGCTAAAAGCCAAGACTGAACTCCTCGAAGACCTTCCACTCGGAGGAACGGCTTGCTTAGTGAGCCACGTGTGGGTGACGCGTTGCTTGCTCTCAAATGCGCTTAGCATCGACGTCTCCAAGGACCCATCTCGACTACAGGTCATCTTTTTATTGTGCACTCGCATGCTTACTTTTTTTAAACCGCCGACTCCATGATGCATATTTTTCCTATTGCTTAACGCTGTAAGCTTCTATTTATCAGTAGGTCAGTTTTCGTATATGCAAACATATTCTAAGGTCCAAATGTGAACATCACTTCCGTCTTAGGCCTTTTTCCCCTACTTTTGACCTGAATCCTGGCGTTTGTATTTGTGCGAAATAACAGGAGTTAGATGTCCCCACTGCGAGTGTGTCTGTAGTCGAGTACTGCCCCGGTGAGGGCACGGCTGAAGTTTGTTACATAGGGTACAAGCCCACTAAGCAAGCTAGCTCTGGAGACAAATGGGGTGGATAGGGATAGGGCTCTTATTTAATGCTTTCTTAGGAACATGTTCGAGATCTATAATTTGAACTATCGAGCGGCTTTTATATACATCCTCCTATCGAGGAACTGGGCTGTTGGTTCCCGTGAAGAACATGCACACAAGTTTAAACACGAAGTAGCGAAGACGGCAAATGCAGGCAACCCCCACCTGTTGGGGTGGTAAAAGGGAGTTGTCGATCGTCGAAAGGAAGAGAACTCATTGGCGACGAGGAAGGTGCAGGTATTGCGCGCGTTGTTCTGATAATTCCCCTACAGCCTTCTGCATTTGATTCGTAGAGATGTGCTAGAAGAGCTTATTAGACTATACGTTTCAACCCTTACACGCACGTACCTGCAGCGTCGTGAGTACTCTAGCATTGATTCGCTTCTAGATGTTAACTACTCAAAAGAGCACTCAATACTCCTCTAAGAGGCATTTAACGGTTTTCTGAAGAGTCATCCTAATCGAAAAAGGAGCATGACACTCAACGCTTGTGGTATTTCCATCAGCAGGATGGGCGATTTAATTACCTTCGGAAATGACATACCAGCAGCGCCTGTGCCTCCACCTCTGCCACCCCCTTTGCCACCACCGCCCGTTCCGCCAACTGCCAACCCGGCGGTGTTCTTGCCCACAAAACGTCGCGGCGTGGGGGAAGCTGCTCCTGCACCTAGCGTAGAAGTACCTGCGCCAAAGCGTCGAAAAGACCGGGGCGAAGTGGCGGTTGTGAGCAACCGTCGCAGGTGCGACGAGGCGGGCTGCCTCAAAATCGCGCGCGGCTCTACCGGAAAGTAAGATGTTTACTTACGTGTTCCACTATACTCCGTGTAGCGGAAAGAGAAAGGCTACAACAAAAAGATAATGCCATTTCTTTCAAATTTATTCGTTTGATGAATTGCTGATTACGTGTATGTGCAAGCGCTCTTTTAGCTGTCCTTCTTGTCGATTACTTCGTTTCTCTTTACTTGAGACTATTTGTGGTATGATCCCCTCTTTTCGTGGTTTTCTTCGTTGGGAATCACAGATGCATCGGCCACGGCGGCGGCAAGCGCTGCAGCATGGAAGGTTGCAACTTGAGCGCGCCCGACGCCTCTGGCCGTTGCTTGCAGCACGGCGGCGGGCGGCGCTGCGTCCAAGAAGGTTGCGCGAAATTTGCTCAGGTGAGTGAGTGCTTGGCGCACGTAAAGCAGCAGCTGGCACCATCTCCTAGGTTTAAAGCTATTTTTTTCTGCCTTTGTCTATTTTTTTTCCTTATGATCGGAGCTGAAAGTCGTTGACGTCCTGCCCTCGCATCTTTGTTGTGGTGGGGTCCGCTTACAGGGTTCAGCGGGGCTTTGCATCGCGCACGGCGGTGGCTCCCGCTGCTCTGTGCCAGATTGCTCCAAGTTCTCGCAGGGCCCCACTGGGAAATGTTTCGCTCACGGTATGAAAGTAGAGAATTCCGCGTAAAGTGACATCCGAGCTGCCGAGCTGCCTATTAATTGGCTGTCGTTTTCTTTATCTACGTCTTCAGGAACTTGTCCTAATAAGTACTTTTTCGTGACCTGACTCTCTACAAGTGTACTCATCTTGCTTATTTTTCTACCTCAATCTCCGAGCGGGAAGAGAAGACCCAAACTAGCATGTTGCCCTTGCATACGAACCTCACACCGCTGCTTCTACTTGACGCACATTTACATGTACTGTGGCTTCCCACAAACACCCACCCACCCACTTATAATCACAGGCGGTGGGCGGCGGTGCAAAGACCCTGGCTGCACCAAGGCCGCCCAGGGGAAAGGCGGGCACTGCAAGTTCCACGGCGGCGGGCGGCGCTGCGTTGAAGTGGGCTGCACCCGCAGCGCGAAAGGCAAGGTTGACAAGTGCTCGCTGCACAACAACGGCGCAGTGGCGGCAACTACCAACGGGCCGCGCTGCGAAGCCTCGTGGTAATGAATAAAAAGAGTAGAACCTTTACTTCGCTCTGCGCTCGCCTTCGCCTGTGTTTCTTTTTTTTTCTACCACCCAGGCTGCTCACTGCCTTGTGACACTTTCGCGCTCGCGCTCTTCATTCTTGCTGCTGGTGTTGCTGGCCTTCTGCTGCAGGTGTGATAAGCTTGCTCTGGGCGCATCGCTTTATTGTGCGACACACGGCGGCAACGGCAGTAGCAATAGTAATCTTGGCGGCAGTGGAGAGCCCCGATGCAACGAGCTCGGGTGTGTCAGGCCAGCAATTGTTAGCAACAACCCGAATTCGCCTCCTTCCGGGAAATGTTCCTTGCACGGAAATAGCAGCAACAGCGGCGCCAGCGGCGCCAGCAACGACAGCAGCATCACTATCAGTGACAGCAGTTTCCTATCATCGAATTGCCAGTCCTTAGGCTGCGATCAGGTCTGTTCTTTGAAGACACGAATAGAATACAGGCACCTGAAGCTGATCATTTATGATAGCAGCTTAGTGAGAGCTGTTTTCCGCGCTAATTGTTTTTCTTTGAGATGGTGCGCTTCGCCTGCTGCTTCATGAGTACCTTGCTGCTGCCTCTTCTCATTCGACTTTGCGGGCAATCGTTGATGCTCTTTCCGTGATGATGTCGCACAGGTTTCGGAAGGATCGTCTGGCTTTTGTGTGATTCATGGCGGGGCGCGCCGCTGCGAATATTTGGGCTGTGCGAGTGCTGCCTTGAGCGGCAGCCACCGGTGCCTCGTTCACAACTGCACCCCGGTGGCACCTCCCATTCCCCCACCTCCTGTGGACTCGGGCGCTCGGGATTGGCCTGAGAATGAGAACAGCGCCTTGGCCTCTTTGTTGGTCGTATAGCGCACAGCTGTTTATATTTTCCCTCGTTGTCGAAGCAAGTGAAACAATTGGTTCGTTAAACCCAACTACTTATTATGAATACCATACTTTACTAGGCCGGGCTTCCGGGCTCAACTCGCAATTGTAATTGGGCGTTATTGTCATATTGCTAAGTTATTGATATTAGCAACCAGGAGCGCCTTATTGCGGTGTCCGGTATGTGGGATGGAGATATAAGTGAATATATACGCAATAGTAGAATTCCAGAGGCTCAAGAAAAAATTCCCCCGGATACTTATTGTTATGAGTAGAACTAATTGCTGTATTCTATTTCCCTTGCCGTTTGCTGTTGATTTTTGAATTACTGAAGAAATTTCTGTTGGAACTCACATCGAGCTAGTAAGATCACTGAGCCCCACTGACACAGACATAGGCAATCAAGTTTTCGAACTCACTGCGCAACTACCGAGAGGGCCTTCGCTTTTTCGGGTAATTCCCAGGCCATCTCAAGAACTAACATCACACTAAAGGGCGGGTCGCCATCCATTCCAGCACTTCGTCGTTGGTGATGGTGTCCCGCCGCGCCTGGTGCACCGCCACCATTTTCTGCAGCACGTCCACCAGCTTGTCCTTCACCAAGCCCGTTGACCAATAGGCGCCTTGGCCGCGCGAGTAACTGTCGCCAATAGCTGCTAGCTCTTCGTCGTTGTCCAGGAAGAACGAGAGCCACTGGTAGGCGACGTCCACCTCCAAGTCCGCTCCCTTCTCTTCTTGCAAAGCCTTGGTGGCCTGCCCCCCACTGAACGCGTGAGTCTTGATTTTCTCCGCAATGGCGTCCGGAGAATCGGTCAAAAACACTGCGCTGTTTTCGTTGCTGCTGCTCATTTTCCCGAGCGCCCCCTCCAGGGGCGGGAAAAACTTGGAGTGCAGCAGGGCGGGCTTGCCCTTGAGAGGGTGGTTGGTGGGGACGATCTTGTGCGCGATGTCCCGCGTGATGCGAAAGTACGGGTCTTGGTCGATCGCGCACGGGATCAAGCACGGCAACAAGTTTTGGTTGCCCAACGGCACGGGAAACGAGGACGGAAACGAGGGCGCGGCCTGGATGGCGGGAAACGCGGATTGGCCAATGTTGGAGGAACCTTCAAACCCAAAGCACCCTTTCGCCTGAGAGTAGGTCACCGCTTTCCAAATGCGCACGATGTTGGGGTACATGCTTCCGACGTAGTCCAGATCACTGAAAATGAAGGTCTTGCTCTTGTCGAACCCGCACGCGATGATGTCCTTGGCGTTTTCCACCGCTAAACTGTGGTAGTGCTCCAAGTTGTCGCCTTCCCCGTCCTTGTACTCGCCTTTCCACAGGAACTTCTCGTCGTCGGTCATTTGAATCACCAGCGGCACATCAAAAGCTTTCTGGAGCCACTGGGTCATGAGGAAGGGCACCAGGTGGCCTAAATGCATCGCCGCACTCGAGGGGCCCCGTCCCGTGTACAAGTAGAAGGGCGGGCTCGCGCTGCTGCCACTCCCACCGGCGGCGGCTGCAGCGGCTTCGGCCGCTTCGGCTGCACTGCAAATGGCGGACAGGTCGCGGTGGCTGAAGAAGATGCCCCGCCGCAAGAACGGGTGCAAGCAGGGGACCCGCCCGCGCCCCACCGTGAGCTTCTCCACGCGCGCCAGCAACTCCGCGTCGATGCGCTTGGACCTAAAAGCATGCACAGAGCAGGCGATATCCGGAAAGGTTATTGACAGGGAATGAATATTGAAGAAAAAGGAGCAATGAAAATTGCAGACGATTATCGGAGACTTTTAGGAGAAGTAAGACTACCTGTCTTATTGAAAAATCTACCATCCACAGAACAAACACCCTTTAAGAAGAACACACAACAGCCCCCTTCGTTTTTTCGTCTCACCCGAAGTTGTCAATCAGTTTGTCGTAATCGATTTTCCCCGACACCGTCCACGGGTCTACAACCATTTCTTGTGAAGCTGCGGCAGCAGCAGCTTCCTCCGCAGCGGCCGTGGCGGCTGCAGTAGCGGCCGCTTGATCAGCGGCAGCCGCTGCTGCTGCTGCTGCAGCTGCAACTTTCTCGGCAGCTGCCACGGCCTCTAACGCTCCGGAATCGCGCACTTTGCACACATTCAACCCTGCTAAGTCCGCTGCAATGGTGGCCAGACTGTCTGCTGCAGGCGAGCTCGGTGCCGCACTGGCTTCGGCGCTAGCGTTCGTCACCACGAACTTGATCACTACTTCTGCCTTCTTCCCCACGTCCACTGCGCAGCCTTTCTTTGGGGTCATGTCAAAGGTAATGCTGCCCAAGCTTGCTAAGGATGACACAGCACCAGCGCCAACTGCGAGTGGAGCAACCACGAGCCCAGCCACGTAAGCTATGTTCACGGGAGGAGGTGGCGGCGGCGGAGTTGCACTTGCTTCGTTTACCGCAGCATCAGCGGCAGTGGCGTCGCCATCGCCTCTTTTTTCAGCAGCTGGCTTCTTCTCCTTCTTCTTCTTGTCTGCTTTGCCGCCCGCAGCCTCGTCCGTAGCAGCATCGCCCAGCGCTGCGGCGCAACCGTCCGCGTCAACAAATTGGAGCACTTGCACGGGCAAGTTCGCCTCGAGCACGCGCGCCACTGCCGCTTGCACCTGCCCTAACACCACTGCGTGGGCCTCTCCGTTGCCGGACTTCATTTCTGCTTCTCGAGCACAACCCTTCAGCGAAATCGCTATCTTAGCAGCGCCAGGCTCTGATAAGATGGGCTGAACAGCAGCGGAAACACCTCCGAGCTTCTGGCCCAGAACGGCCGCTAAGCAGCCTCGCACCACCGCCGAAGCCTGTAGGATGAAGTTTCATCATTGTGTAAGTGTGAAGGATAGAGACGAATAAAAACAACAAATGGAGACAGCGGAATAGCCATAACGACTCAGTTTAGCTCCTTGATACATCACGATCCTAGCGTTTCCAATTACGAAATTGTAACCACCCCCTTAGCTACCTAGCCTGGCTTCATGCAAGGAATTTGTAGTACCGTCGAAATGGCAGCAGACGGTGGCGGCGGCCCGGGGCGAACTTTTTTCTTCGAAGCATCGTCTGAAGCGCTTTTAGGCTCAGAAGGAACAGTTCCAGCCGTCCCACTCTCAGACATGATTCCAATTGCACGGTCTTGTTGATAGGATAATATCGAGCGACTCTCTTTCCTCCAGGAGCAGTAGGATGAAGAATGCGTGAGCGACAGCAACACAGCAACACGCACCACTCGCTTCTTGCGCAGCTCGCAGCTCGCTACTTCGAGAACTATATTAGGGAATGTTAAACATCATTCTTCTCTTTTCCCCCTCTTTCTTCTTTGCCTTGTCATCTCGTCATCGCACCCTAAAGTAGTGTGTTGTTGTTCCCGGGCGCAACTCGAGCTGAAGAGAGTAAGCTCAGCTTCAATGGTGCGTGACACCTCGATCGGTGAATACACCTACTTGATTCGTCATCATAGCATCATTTGCCTTGCTGAATGAATAAGAAAACCGGTTCGAAGTTGAAGTGGATGAGTTGTGATGAACAGGAGTGCCTTGAGAGTCAGCATTAAAAATGGGGCACCTGACTTGCTTTACTGTAATATTTGTTTCCCTCATTTCACACCTGAATTCGCACTACTGCATGTTGCATTACGTACATGTGTGGAGTAGGCGGATATCCGCGCGGTGCTAGCGGAGCGGGTGGCGATGTGCGCTTCCATGCGGGCAGCTGCACAGGCCTCGTTCAAAACAGCAGAAGAAGCCGTCACGAAGGCGTTGGCAGAGCTGCCCAAAGACACCAGAAACGCGCGACAAGAGTACAACGGCAGCGATGCTAAGGTAGGAGAAGCCTTATCTAGTGCATGCCTTCGTTCGAAAGTGCAACGGTGAGCCTTGCCACTGTGTAGTCGATAACCCTACGCACACAAGAGATACCTTTTTGTTAATCGCACCGATTAGGCTCTCCATGCACGAGTATGGGAAGCAAATTAAGACGTCATTTAGCTTTCAATCATGATTTTTCAATTCGATATGTGTGTTGCTGCAGCTACGGTCGCTGGAGCATGCACACTCGATTGCTGCTCGACTTACGAACGAACAGGAACGCAACATGCTCAAAGACATGGAGAAGTGAGTAAATTTCATTCCATCTTTCATGCTGAAAAATGCGCTAGTTGCGGCTTTCAAATTTTATTGATTCAATATATCTTCAGTTAGATCGTTTGAAGCTCAATTTTTCGACGCTCTTGACGTGTACTTTCCTGTCTCTTTTCAAATTTCAACCCTACTTCTCTAATTAATCACGCTAGGTGCAAGAAGCGTAAGAAGGAGTTGTTCAAGTTGATAGCGTTTGAAGATGCTTTGAAGGACGCCAAGGCTGCAAAAGACAGCGCGCGCAAGAAACTCGACGATGCTTATGCTCTCGAGGTGTGCCTTTTGGTGGTTGAGGAAGCGTTCGCTGTGCACGTTCTTATTCGTTTTTTTTACTTTACCTGTCTTTGCCTCGTCTTGTTTGATCCTGAAACGAAACTTTTTTTTTTCTAATTTAAGATCAGAGCTTTGTTATTCTTTCACTCTCTTTCTTTGCGTGTTCTTTTTGTGCTAATACACAGAACGAGTTGTCTTTAGCGTTGAAGAAACTGGAACTCGCGACCTTGCTCAATTGCAAAGCTATGGATCTCGTAGATGCTGTCGTAGCCGTGCCCAGCGAAGCGGCTCGCAGCCGTTTGCTGAGCCGAAAGCGCGCCGTGGAAGCATCGTGCCAGGTGGCCATTGATGTGATGGGCAAAGGTACTAAATTAGCGGCGAAAGTGTGGGGCTTACCCAGTGGTGTGGCAGCTGCGGTTTGGCAGCTGGAAAAGTTGGCGGCCATGGTGTCGGAGGAAATGCTCGGTGTGCCGCCACCGGTGCTGGTGTGGCTGGCAGCACACCGCGCAGCTGTTGCCGCAGCGTTGGAGTCCAAACACGACGTCAAAGTAGACGTGCGCTTGCCAGGAAAAGCTGGAACGACAACGAATAGTGCGCTAGTGCCCTCCCAAGTTAAGAAGGCTCCACAAGCGGCGGCTGAGACGGGGCGCGCTAGCAACAATAACCAATCCTCAAGCAGCTCAAACAGCAGTTCTAGAAGCAGTGGTGGCAGCAGTCATGGTCTTGGCAGTGTTACGATTACAGGGTTGCCAGCTGCCGTAGCTGCTTGCGTCGCAGAAGTCAAATCCATCAAAGCCACCACCAAGACGATTTCTTTGCCTTCATCTGCCGTGCGGGCAGCAATAGTCGGTAGTAAGGGCAGCGGCGTGCAAGCCCTTGAGAAGGAGCACCAGTGCATTGTGGAAGTAGACGCTTCTCCCTCTTCGGGGGGCGATGAAAAAAATGGCACCAATAGCAACAAAAGCAGCAATACAAATGGCGCTGCTGCTGCTGCTGCTGCTGCTGCTGCCGCCAGTAACAGTGCCCCTGTTGGCTCGGTGGCCCGCGTTACCGGCCTCGCGGGCAACGTCGGCACGTGCTGTGCTGCCCTCCAAGAAATCGTGCGAATGAACGAACCGATTGAAGAAGTGGTTCCCCTCGAGGTTTCCTTTGGTAGCTCAACCAGCACGGAGGCTACAGCCGCTTTTGCCGCTAGTTGGCTGTTGAGTTCTCGAGCTGCCCGGGTAGTGGCGGTGCAGCAGCGCACTGGATGCTCCATCTCCCTGGATCGCCTTCGGGCAAAGGTCGCAAATGTTTCTCCTCCTTCTCAAAATGCTGCGGCTTCCACAGCAGCTCAGCCAGCCAATCACCAACCTTCATCAGGAGGAGGCAAAAAGCCTACTAGCCATGAAGCGGGTGCAGCGGCGGCTTCCTCTTTGTCTGTGCCGCCGTGTGTGGTGTCAGGCACCCGCGCACAGGTCGCCGCGGGCGTAGGTCTGATTCGTCAGCTCTTGGGCACCCTGGCGCGCGACACTGTATTAGTGGACTTGGGCGAGGGTAGCTTAGGTGCCGTCTTTGGCAAAGGTGGCAGTGCCATTCAAGCCCTACGAGTGGCGCACCCGTGGTGTTTGATCGACGTCGATCCAAAGCACAACGTCGCTCGAATCGCTGCCCTCGCAGACGAGGTGTCTGCTGAGCTCGCGAACCTTCCTCGTGATCACGCTTCTTCCCACCACAGTCAGCACCACGACACCAGCAGCGACCTCCCAGCAGCCAATCAGGAGTCCGTCGAAGCGATCTTAGCGTGCGCGGCCGCGGTGCAAGCGTTGGCGGACGCGAACCAGCGAAAAGTGGTGGACCTCGAGCCGAGCCTGCATCGGCAATTTTGGGGCGCCCCCGGGCGGTCTGCGCGCGCTGCGATTGGTGCAATTGGTGGTGGAGACAAGCAGGAAGGAGAAGGCAGCAGCAGCAGTGGGAAGGGGACGGTTGTGCTCGAGAAACCTGCCGGCGCCGAAAAAGGGGTCTATGGCGTGGCCCTTCGCGGGCCTAAAGCGGGGCTCGAGGGTGCTGCGCAAATGGTGCACGCTTTTCAGGCGAACCACGTCGAAGAACGCCTGGCGCTACTGTGCGACGAGGACGAGAAATGCTTGCTGGCCGGCAATGACTACTGCCTGCTGCGCCAAGTGCAACAAAGTTGCCACGTCGATGTAAGCCTCGAACGCCCTACCACCTCTACTATGAACACCACAGATGCTGCGGAGAAGTCAAGGGCAGATGATACCGAAGGCACAACAGCCGTTGCGACGGCGGCGAGTGTCAGTGCTGACCCTGAAGCTACTGCTGCTGCTGCTGCTGCTGGTGCTGGTAACCAGAAGAGTGCAGGCAAAGGCAAAAACGCTAATAAGGGTGGCAAGTCTGGTATCGGCAAGGAGAAAGAGGGCGGCAGCGGAGATGCCAAAAGTGGAAAAGGCAAGGCTGCCGGTGGGGGCAGAAAGGCGAACAACGCGAGCGCCCATTCTAGCGGCGTAGTGGCCACGGTCTTGTTAGCTGGGCAGTCAGAAGCCGTCGCTAAAGCCAAAAGCCTCATTCTCAGTGAGCTGAATGGCTCATCGGACGGCAAAGTGGTTTGCGTGAGCGTTGCGTCGGATGACCTCATTGGTTATGCGATTGGCAAGCAAGGTGCTAATTTGAAGAGGCTGGAGTCCACTTATGGAATCCATGCAGAGGCTGTTTCCAGTCGATTGCTCGTGCGACTGAAGGGAAAAGACGCAGCCAAGGTCGCCGCGGCCGCCGCTGATTTAGAGGCGATTCTTGACGCTGTGCCCACTACTGCTTCTCTTGCGCTGCGCCCCCCACAATTGGGCTCTTTTTTGACGGCTGCTGCAGTCGATGCTGTGGGCGCGGAGTGTGGGGTCTCCGAGTGCGAGATCGTTGGCGTTACAGGGGCGGTGGAGGGCTTTCCTGCGGTGGTGTCGGTGGCTCTCAAGGGGAAAAGCACAGCACTCCGAGCAGCCAGTCAAGTGCTCCACAGTTTGGCGAGCGACCCTCCCAGTGCCACTGTGGTGTTCGTGCTGGATCAAGCCCAGGCGAGCGCTGCCTTGCGCACCGCCTCCTCGGACCTTGCGTCGACAACGACCACCTCGACGAGTACCGCGGGTGGCAACAGCAGCAGCGGTGGTGCTAGTGGCAACAGCGGTGTTGGCAAAGGCGGTAACAACGTTAATAACAATGGGCGGCGGCGTGGCAAGGGTCACGGGAAAGGCGGTAAAGGCGGTCAAAAAGGAAGCGACGACAACGGCAGCTCTTCCAGTAGTCACTCAAGTTCGAGCAGCGGCGCTGGTAAATCGAAGAAAAGCGAATCGTTGGTCAGCGCGCTAGCATCGCTTGGGAGAGGAGTGTCTGCAGCTCACAAGCGGCTTCCTTGCACGATTGAGGTGCTGCCTTTGTCATCGCCATCTTCCTCCTCGTCAAAACCATCATCAGCAGCTGGAGCACCAGCAGCAGCAGCAGCACCAGAGGCAAGGGCAGAGAGCGAGGCTGCGGAGGGTGCGCTCGTGTCCCTGGAAGGGCACCCTACATGTGTAGCAGCCGCGCGCCCATTAGTGGTCGCCACGCTCAACCACTTCTTTCCGGACTGTTTCCTCACCGTCGACTTGCCGCGTTGGCCACGCGCAGGCAGCCCACCCACCAACAATACGACTACTACTAGCGAGCGAGTGTCTTCGGATGAGTTCAAAGTGTCGTTTGGCAGCATTGCAGCGGACGACGACGATATGGACTCTGCGGATGCGACAGACCCTGCTTTCGAGCTGCACTTCAAGGAACTGAACGCGCTCGCGGGCCGTGAGGCTCTGTCGGCGGTCGCTGCCTCGGCCACAGCCAGCAGCTCGAGCAGTAGCAGTGGTGGAAGCGCGAGCGAGGCGTTGCAGTTGAGCTTAGACGCGCGGGACGGCGGACGGGTCACGGTGTGTGCTGGCAGCGCATCCGTCGCCGCCGCCGCCGTGGCTGAGTTGCAGCGCCGTTGGGGGGTGTGGGCGCGGGGCAAAGCCTGCTTGCCGCTGCTTTCCAACCAGGTTGGCACGGTAGTGGGCAGCAAGGGCGCCAACTTGCGCGCGCTCAAGGCCAACCATCCCGGGCTCAAGCGCCTTGACGTCGACCGTGGCTACGTTGCGTTAGGGGAAGATGAAGCAGGGGCACCCTCCAAGGACGGTGCGATGACGTCATATTCATCAACGATGACGCCATCGTCGTCGAGGCCGCGGCTCCTGTTGGAGGGCAGCCAGGCCGCCGTCGCGGCAGCGGGTCTGGCCGTACAGGAGCAATTAGACAAAGAGGCGGCGAGTCGCGCGGCGGCGATGGCCGAACGCGCAAAGAACAAGGTACATGTGGTGGAAGTCCTTGTCAATGACCCCGACGCTCTTCCTGTGCTGATTGGCCGGAAAGGCAGCGAAATCAAGCGGATTGAAAGCCTGGCGGAGTGCAACATTCAGTTGCTCGGTCCGCATTCCGGCAACAACAGCAGTCGCGCGCCCCCACCTTCACAAGACGACGGCGACCAGAAGGGCAACGCTAACAAGGGTGGCAGCAGCAAAGCGTATGACCGCGCGAGTGGGCGCGATCGAGCGGTGGTGCGGGGGACCGGAACGTCAGCCAAAGCGGGGGCTGCGCTCGTACGAGAGGTAAGAATTACATGTATGTATAAAGAGGGGGTTGTGAATAGCACAAGAGGGGAGTCGATGGTTGAGAGTGAGGGGTGTGCCAGTTTGTTACTTTTTTCATCATTTATAATATGAGCGCTTGCATTTGCTATTTTTCTGGTAAACATCAATTCTTACGTCGTTGTTGTGTTTCTGCCTACAGGTGCTGGCAAAATTTGAAGCAGAAAAGGCCGCTCGAGCAATGGCCGCTCATTCTGCTTCTTTGCAGCAAGGTGGAGAAGAAGGAGATGAAGGGGTTGTTGGTGAAGACAACACCTCCAGTGGTGGTGCTGGTACTGGTTCTACGACAGGTGTAGTGGACAGCAGCAGTGGCAACGACAGCAGTAGTTGTGGCTGGTCTGATGCCCGAAAAGAAGCACTTTTGGCCGCGTCTCCTCCGCCAATGCCACCGCAAGCACAGCAGAAGCCGAAGCCACAACCAACTGCCAACTCCAAGCCACTCCAGGCGAAAGGACGGAAGGAACCGCAGAAATCTGTAACACCGGCAGTAGCAAAAGATAGCAAGCTTCCAACTTCGACGGCAGCTGACTCAGCACCTCCGCCTCCAACTCCTCTTGCACCCGTGGGACCTGCATCTGCGCAACCGCTACCACAACAAGCACCACCGTCATCTCTAGATCAAGCGTACCTCTTTGATCAGTTTGGCGCGAGTGGAAGCGCAAGGCTCCTCGGAATGCTGGCGATGCCTCACAGTATGTCCCTAGAACAGCAAGAACAGCAGCAGCCTTCCCATCATCCTTTTCTTGCTGCAGGCAATGAAGCAGATAGTGGAAGCCAAGTTGGTCCGATTGATGTTAGTGCACCTGCGAACAACCTCCTTAGTGGCACAAGTGTCAATTCTGGAGATGCTCAAACAGGAGAACCCGCCAAAAAGAAAAACGAAAAGCGCAAGAAGGGCAAGCACAACAAGAAAGGAGAAGAAAGCAACAGCAACGGCCATGGACATGCAGAAGAGCCCGAGTCAAGTAGCCGTGATCCAGTTGAAGCTAGCAGTGTCACCTTTGGCTGGGGAGCTGACGCCACCACACCCATCACTACAGACATCCCTGAATGGAGCTCGCATGATGCACCCCCAAAGGGCGTAGGGTGGGGTGAGATTAAAAAGGAGGGCGCAGCCGCTGCTGCTGACAACGACGATGATCAAGTGGTTGAAGTGACTTTTGGCAGCCTCTCTGACAATGGCTGGGATTTGCCACCCGCTTCTGTCCCCGATTCCCCGTCAATCTCAGCACAACAGCTGCAAGAGCCGCCTCCTCTTCCTCTTCCAGGGCTGGATCAGTCATCTGGGGAGCTTTCTGCTGCAAAGCAACAGCCTCCTTCTTCTCGACATGCTGCCAAAAGTCAAAAGAAGAAGAAACAAACGCGCGCGCCATCCGACCCAGGGAACCCTTCTTCGCACTCAGCTCTTCCTGCACCTCCTCTGACACCACAACCTGCATCGCCAGCACCTCCCTCAGCGGAATCAATCGCCCAAGCCGCTCTCTTGGAGCAATTTGGCGCCGGTGACAGCGCTCGGCTTATGGGCTTGCTCTTTGAAAATCCAAAGACGAATAAAAAGACAAATGCAGCTGCAGCTCCTGCACCTGCGCCGTCGTTTTTTTCCATTTCGGCACCAGCAGCAGAGCCATGATCCCGTTGGAATTATATCCAGGGAGTGCCGCAGTGATATAAATGAATGGCCCTCATAGGATTAAGCTAGTCTCTATCTCCGCCTTGGAGTTCGGCCATTCGATATCACATATGTGTGTGAAATTCTAAAGTAGTTTTAGTCAAAGATATCTAAATGAAATACGGCAACTCCAAGAGAATCCTACTCCTACATCGCACACGCCCCCGAAACCTACTTTATACAATGCGCCTCTTACTGAGCTAATGAGATATGAACCAAAGGAGTTCATGGAAATGAAAGTTCTTTATTGAAATTTTAGGCAGGGAGGCACTTAGCACGTAGCCTAGTCAGACTTATTCTGGGCGATAGACGATAGAATTGGAGGCTCAGTCCCAAATGGCACCGTGCTGTGCTATTTTTTTGTTGATGATTCTAGCTTAGTTTAACTGATAGTCGGTCTGAAGCTGACAATGTAAGTCTGTAACTACTGGGGATTGGGATTTGGTAGCACTATTCTCTCTAACCTAACTTATTTTTACGAGCGGCCACTAACCAAAAGCCAGGACTCGGAAACATGATCCTTTACAGATAGACTAGATAGACACGGCGGTGTTAAAACAACGCAACGAGCAGATACATGGCAGAGGCGCCCATGGAACATGAAACCGACTTGCATCTGCCTGTGAAGTCTCGTAATGGTGTATAGTTTGCTACGTAGTGTGAAGGCCAAGGCCAAGATTAACCAGTTTATTTGCTCGTGTTGAACCCGCATTCACACATTTGTCTTCTAAATGAGAATGTTGCCCTTGTCGGCTATTTTTCTTTATCAGTTATCAGCTACATGAAGTCACTTGGTTCATTTCCAAACGCATGCTCACGTCCGTCTGGCATGCGAAGCACCCCACTGCCAGTGGCACTACTTCCACTGTTGCTACCTTCTTCTTCGCCTTCCAGGACCTGCTGGCAAGCTGCTTTGTCATTGGCCCAATTACCTTCAAAACAAGCGCCGTCCGGCCACACAAAACAGCCTTGGCCCCCATGCCTTTTGCCCTGTAACCATAGGCCCGTGTAAAGCCCGCCGCCAGGGTACTTGCACACCCCTTCTCCGTTCCCAGGCCGCCCGTCACTCCCTAAACACCCCACATATTGCCCACTTCTACCGAGCGCACGGTGCCGAGCGTGCACGCTATGGTCGTTGCTCGCCGTAAGCGCTTCCTTTGCATCTTGAAGCTCCGACCATTGCACGCGCCAATCGCCTCCAGCTACAGGGAACCCGCGCCGCCACCGCCCTTCGCGCTCCTCGCAACGCCACTGCACCCTTTCTTCCCCGTCACCTCTACCGCCTCCTCCAGTAACTCCCCGTGCACGAGGCTGCGTGCTTATTCGTCGATCGCTGTAAGGGTAAGTTACAATCCAAACACCGTCTCCGTGAGCGGCTCCACCGACCCACTGCCCGCGAAACACCACGCTGCACTTTTCGTTGTTGTTGTAGCTGCCACCATCGTGGCTGCTGTTCTTGCTGCTGCTGCTCGAG
>Ga0307931_1000546_pt1 | contig 23822 bp, 17 predicted proteins | sample OrgLakmetageno47_FD_201816 | JGI IMG/M metagenome (GOLD analysis project Ga0307931, IMG submission 201816) | Saline water microbial communities from Organic Lake, Antarctica - #47 | ecosystem: Environmental > Aquatic > Non-marine Saline and Alkaline > Saline | place: Antarctica: Organic Lake...
CCTCACTCGTGATGCTGCTTCTGCTGTTGCTGCTGCCTGAGGTGCCAGCGGTGCTATTGTCTGCTGCCATTGCTGCTGTTGCATGTGCACTCGTTGGATTTGGATCACGCACAGATAAGCTGTTTAAACTGTTGAGGGCCTGTAACACACGAAGGACGAAAACGTAATGAAAAGGTCAAAAGCGGTAGAAAATAACAAAAAAATCAAATTCATAAGAGTTTGGCCTGACCTGAAAACAAGCAAACAGGTTTAATCAAGAAGCGTACTTTTGTGTCAAGTGCTCTTATTGCCCAAAAAGAGCAAAGTCACACCTTTTTTTTGATAAACGACAACAGCAAGCAACATCATTACAATTTAAAGGACATCATCTTCTCTAGCTCTGTGTATATTTCAATGAGCAAATACCTCCTGCTCGTCTCGCGCGACAGTCGCAGCGTCTTTCGTGCGCAGAGGAGCTGGAGACTGCAAGTCTTTGCGCGACGCTAAAGTTGGAGTAGACGCCTGTGCATATACCGCCAAATACAGAGTGGAACATAACGAGAGTATAAGAACAACGAAACAGGGGTCATAATGAGGTAATTGAAATATCCTGTACAATGCACTGTACGGTGTACACCACATCATTCGAGAGTAAAAGAACCTCCTGTTCGAAGAAAACAGATTAAAGCTAAGCTCCTCTACCCTTGAAAACAAAACTTACGTTGGCGAGTTTCCTTTTCGCGTTAAATGCTCGCATGTCGCTCATGTATCGCGGCGACAGCGCCGTCGCCTGCTGCTTTTTCTTTCTAGCATTCGCGCCTGCCTTCTTCGAGGGTGCGGAGCCCACCACTACTCGTCGAGCTTGCGGTGGTGGCATAGCACCTGAGGCGGCGGTGTTGCCACCAACAGTAGCAGCAGCACCACCACTAATGGAAGCGGTGGCGTCAGAGGTAAGCATTGACTCCACTGTGGTAGTAGGCGACAGTGAACCCTGCGAGCTCGTGCCTTCAATTTCTGTGCCACCGCCCATGCCAGAGGTAGCACTTGCCTCTGTCGGAACCTCATCCATGGCAGCGACAGGGGGCGGCGACACGACGGCTGAGGCTGCTGCGGCAGAAGTTTGATACGCAGGATCATGCGTAGCTGGAGGAGTCAAAGAAGAAGAAGAAGAGGCGCCAGCACCTGCACTGGTAGCAGCAGCGCTACCGCTACCGCTGCCACCGCCACCGCCACCATCCCCGCTGCTGTTCGCGTAGGCCGTGGAACACGAGGAGGAAGAATCCTGTGGAGAGCTCATAGGCGTCGTCTCGGGCGAAGTCAGAGGAGATGTCAGGGGCGACAGCGGCAGGAGCCAAGGGTCTTGCAGACATTGCGCGGCCGTGACGCGGGCGTGGGGGTCCATGCACAGCATCCGCGTGAGCATGGCCTTGGCTTCGTGCGAGACGGCGTCCCAGCCCCATTCGTTGGGGAACGAAGGTTGCCACTCGGGGTTGAACGCGGGCGGTCGTTCAAAGGGAGGTGACCCCACAAGCATGGTGTAGACGACGACGCCCGCGGACCACACGTCAACAGCTTCGGTGTACTGGCCCTGTGAGAAGAATGAGGAGGGAATGAGCTGAGAATGGGTGAGAGAGCTATTTCATCAAAGAAGAAAATAGGATAGGGTAGAAAACAGAGCGGGAATGATGGGCGCTGTAAACAATTCGCATGCGAAGGCAACAATACGTGACCAATGCCCCCCCCTCTCTCTCTCTCTCTGTCTCCCCCCCCGCGCTCTAACCAGTGTTACCTGGCGCAGTAAGACCTCTGGCGCCACGTAATAGCTCGAGCCGCACAGCGTGAGAGGCCCTGGAGCAGGCATTGGTGAAGAGGGGTACACTAGGCCACCAGCCACGTCATCGTAGAGTTGCTCCTAAGCACAAGAATACACACGTTCAGTCAACTGATCAGGCGGAGGTGTAGTGAGAACACTCTCTCATGCCTGCATGCATGTGATTTCGAGGGAGTGTTCAAGAGATTTGAAAAAAAAAACGAATTAAGAAAAACGAACACGAAAACAAGCATCATCAGGAACTTTGGGAAGAGTATCTCGAGCTTGCCTACTGCAGAAATGTGGTTACATCAGAAACATTCCTACCTCGTATGGGGGCGGAGGCGGGGGAGACTCGTCGCCTGAGTCCGTGCTATCCTCCTCGTCGTCATCGTCATCATCGTCGCTACTGCTGTCGCTGCTCTCTTCATCCTCCATCGATACTCGCGGCATGCCATTTTCATTCACACTGCTCGCACCACCACCACTGCCATCGCCCTCGCTACTGCCACCTCCGACTCCAGGCAGCACTCGGCTGCGGCCTTTCCCACTGCGGCCTTTCCCCAACGCTGCTGCTGCCTTCTTGAGCCGCGCCGCGCGGGTGCCCTGCCAGGTGTCTTCCATGACTCGCACCAAGCCGAAGTCCGAGAGCTGCACCTCCCATCGGTCCGGATGCGCCAGGAGCAGGTTTTCGGGTTTCACGTCGCGGTGCATCGCCCCATGGGCGTGCAAGTGGGCTAAGGCAGAGAGCATCCCTTGGGTCACCTGTCAAGGGGAGGGGGGGTCATATTAGTTTTAATTCGATGTCCGCCCGTGCGAGTACGAGAGAGAGGTTAGGACGAGTGGATGGGTTCCGCATATCAAAAAATTGAGGCAAACGAAAAATCCGTCAGTATGGCACAAGAGCAGAAGGCCAAAGTAGGTAAAGCTGTACGGGTATAACGTAGCCAAGTGAAGAGTAGGTGACTACCCTACGTTTTAATTCAAATACCGTAATAGCGTCGGTCTCAGTGAAATGGCCTCGAGCCACGATGCGGTCAAAGAGCTCGCCACCGTGAGCTCGGTCCATGACCAGGAGCAAATGGGTGGGGGTCTCATAAACCGCCAGCATCGCAACAATGTTGGGGTGCCGCAAGGACGCAAGCACGCGGATCTGTGTATGTGTGGACGCAGAGAGTAAAGAAGAGAAATGTAAGTTGGAAAATGAGTGGAGGTAAATATTAGCGACTAGCTTCGCCAGAACGACTACGAAAGGCCCACCCTTGAACAAAAATTAGGAAGAGCCTACCAAACCCAGTAAATCTATCCTTGCTGATCGAATATCAAATGGTTGCACTGAAATCAAAGCTCAACTAGTTGTATTAGTTGTTTGGTAAGGGGTGTCGGCAACCTCATCGCGGAGGCGTCTAAGTGCTTTTGGCTTGCCCTGATGCTGCGCTTTCCCGATCACCTGAACCAAGCAAACAGACACGAAATAGTACGCAAGCAAGCAAGCAATACCCCAAAACAATGCAAAGCGAGAATCGTGTTGAGCGCAAAGGTGGCATTGCCGCAAGAAACACATTCGCTGGTGAGAATGAAACATATGCATTCTGAAGGCGATCCAGGTATGGGTGTGGCAAAGCATGCGCGCTACTCTTTTTTAATCTAACGCTCGTTGACAAGGCCCTACCTTCATGGCCATTTCGCGCCCAGTACGCTTGCAGCGCACGGCGCGGACTTCGGAGAAGCCACCTCGCCCAATCACAGGCCCCACTTCGAACGCGGAGTGCAGCCGGCCCATTTGCGGCGTAAAAGTCGCGTTGACGCCGTCGAGAGTGAGGCCGCGAGTCACCGGTGACGCCGTCTGCGCGCGTTTTGGGTCGATAGATGCAGAAAAATTGAACAATTGGTTTTTGAGAGAAGCGGCAGACTAAAGTAATGTACTTCAAACCAACGTAGTAGAATCTGGAATTAATTAGATTGACTGATAGGTAAGCAAGATATAGCCCGGGCGGAGACAACAGGAACCCCAGTACAAATGTCACCACATTCCTTACAGAGTTTTACCTCAACACTCATGGGCATCTTTATAGATAGGCGTCGGCCTTGTAAATCTTTTGACGTCGAAGCCATGCCAGGCACGCGTCCTTAAAGCAGCCTCTCGACAGGCCCGAGGCCACAAACAAATACAGCCGAGATGATCTGAGTTGGTCTAAAAAGGTCTGAAATCAAAAACATGTGCTTGCACGTTCTTCTCTCGATCACATGTTTTTAAAATAAGAAGGATTGGGTCATGCAATATTTTCTTCGTATTTCGTATTTTCTATTTTCTTCGGAGCGACTATCGACGCCCAGTCGCCCAGTCCCTACTTACCTCAGCCTCAACGCCAATCCCAATGAACAAGTGCGAATTATCTCAAAAGCCAAGTTTTCTCACTAAGAGTGCCAAACGAACGATCCATTCGCCAAGGGCGAGTGTGGGAAATATTTCTATGTCTCGCATCTGGATATTCCGACGTAGGCTTGGGGTAGCTTATGGCATAGCACACTGCATTATCTTCAGAAGATCTACCAGCGCGTGGGAGGTCAGTTATGCCGATATCAGCGCTGATCCTAATCGCCGATTTCGGTTTCTGCGCCATGCGGTTTTGGAATATCCGGGTTTATGTTCACATTTTGCGTTCGCGATCGCACTCCACATGTGCGTCTGATGTTTCGAGACCGTCGCTTGCGCTAGCTGCCCCACTGCTCCTCCTCCTAGTGCTGCTGCTGCCGTTGCAGGCAGTGCTCGTGTTGCCGTTGCCGCCATTCGGCCGCGCGGCTCCACTCCCAGAGTGTCCGTGCTTCGGATGGTGCAACGACGAGCGCTCTGCGCTAAGAACATCCTTGCTGTGGCGATTCCTGCCATCTGCGACAGAGGGGGAAATAGCGGGCGGTGAGAGGAGCGCCACGATCGGTGAAGGCGACGGCCGTCGAGGCGGAGGCTGCGGCATCGGCAGCGCACAAGCAGGCGAAGGGCTGGACGTAGTTGACTGGCGAGAGTGGCTCCTTTCCAGGTGCTGGATAGTCGAAGATGGCCGGCTGCCGAGGGCGCCAAAAGGTTCAGAGGAAGATTGAGATGACCGCACGCCTGCTGTAGAGTCCAGTGAGTCACGAACTACAGCAGCCGAAGCACTCGGCAACCCATGACTCGGAATCGTCCGGAATCGTGACGGTGGTGACGTTCCTTTGTCATATCTGATCGCTGACGAATGGCCGTGATCTATTCCGGTTCTGACCTCGCTTTCAAAAGCAGGAGACGCTCTTGGCGCAGGGACTTCTTCTTCTTCTTGTTCATGCCCTGTAATTGCAGTGGGGAGCGGCCACGGTTGCGGTGCAGGCGACGCGCGAGGCGAAGCAGCCAAGCTCGAGGAGGTCGACCACACGTCATGGTCAATTGCTTCTTCTGCAGTGGTTGCGGCGGCCGCTTCAACAGCCATGTCTGCTGCTGCTGTTGTTGGTGCTGCTGTTGGCGCAGCACGGCTTGAAACGTCAAGCGGTACGTCTGGCCACGAAGGTGAATAGATCTCACTACTGCTGCGATTGTTGTTGTGGACAAAACTGCCATTCCCGTGACCACTATGACGAGCCATCGGCGTAGGTCCCATGCTATTCATACTGCTATCGTCGCCGTCGCTGTCGTCGCTTGCCAGTAACCACCCGTCGCTGCTGCTGCTCCTATTGGAGCCATCTACCAGGACACAAGTGGCCTCCAGGTCGATCTCTCGTCCACTTTCAACTTCCTCGAAGCTCTCGTCGTCGCCCTCTTCCTCAACTCCAGCAACTGCAGCCGCCGTGCACTCTAAGCTGCTGGCTTCGTCCTCGTCGCCAGCGCGCACGCCTAACCGCCGTCGTCGCACAACTCGCACCCGCTGCTGCTGCTGCTGCTGTCCTGGCTGCATCGCTTTATTGCCATGTTGCACCTGCAGCTGCTGCTGTTGCTGGAGTGAGCGTCGCGATGAAGGAGCTTGTGCGTCATCTATGGAAAGGGGCAGAGGGCGCAGATGCGCGCTCAAATCTGGAGCAGCGGACCTAACCGACGCGAATTCTGACGACACAGCCAAGGATAGTGGAGGTGAGGCTGAAGAGGTCGAAGGCTGAGGTAATCTGCCGCTGCTTGTGCTATCCTCGCTGACGCACAGTAGTGTGAGAGGAGGAGCAAGTGTGAAAGTTTGAGGAGGAAAAAGCGTGCTGGTGGCGTCATCCCACTCAAAGGCAGCGCTCAGGGACGAATTGGAAGAGGTGCTCTTGTCCGTTGGCACTGCGCCTTCATTCAAGTTAGTTCCCACCGGCGTTGCTGCTGCTGCTGCACCTCTCGTTATCGTCGCGACGTCCCTTGCGTCTTTCTCGTTCCATGCAGCCTCTGCTAATGGTGTTTCGCTGACCACTAAAGCTCCGGCAGCTTGAGCTAGTTCTACTGCAGCTTCTGCCAGTGCGGCGAAATTGTCGGTGAGAGCATTGTTAGGCGCATCGCCAGACGGTTTTGCCACAATGTTACTTCCCTCCTTGCTGCTGCTGCTGCTGCTAGCTACGTATGTGGTGTGCAAGCAGATTTGAGCCAACATAGTAGCTGGCAGGAGGCGGGCAGCAGTGAGGGCACCGCGCACAAGGGCTGCGGCGTTCAGAGGTGGCAGAGCGCGCGGAGCTAGGAGGGCCAAGGGCGATGATGAGGCCAGCAAGTCAGCTCGCAATAGCAAGACCTTTTGGAGGCAAAGACAGAACACGGTATAATGAAGAGATTGCAAGTTAACGTGAAATAGTACATGTGGCGACAGAGAAAGGCAGAAGAAGAGAGCACGACAGGGCAACGAGACAAGCGAAACTACTGAAATTGAAAAGAATGAGGGAGGAATTGAATTACCTGGGCCACAACGAGCGGCACGCAAAAAGCAGGCCCTAGCGCAAGCAAAGCGTCCCAGAGAAGAAGCACTTGTTGAAGGGGGCGAGCAGCTCCGAAGAGGGAGAGAAGCAGCGGAAGCGCATAGGCACCACCACCACCTCCACCACTTGCGCCACCCGCATTACTACTGCTAACTCTGGTACTGCTGACGTTGTTTTTACTGCTTTTGTTGCTGCTCCCAGCGCTTATAGGCGAGCTGGCTGCTGCATTCAGGTGCGCGTGCAACGGCGGGTCCAGCACTGCCAAACAGGCGTCCACGAGCGCGCATCCTCGGTGAGCCCCCGCCAGCGAAGTACTCCTACCGAGGGGATCAGAAGATGGAGGAGAAGAAGGAGGAATACCCGTGGAAGATGCGAAAGAAGCACGCGCATGTGCTGGTGTTGCCGTTGGCGCTGTTGTCGTTGCTGCTCCTAGACCTCCACCGGCAGGAGCTCCAGGACCTTGAGTCGCGTAGTAGGCAGGCATTTGATTGGCGAGGAGGCGGTGCAACGCAAAAAAGGCGTCACATTCGGGCATCGCCACCAGCAACAACCCGCCGAGAGCGTTCAGCCCTGGCATGTACCCTGGCACCGCAGGTGGCGGTGAGGGCGCACTGGAGTCTGGAGCTGGCGAAGGCTGTGGAGATGAGTCACTGGGTGCGTAATGGGGTGGTTGTGGTGGGGGTATGATTTCCTGTTGCGGTTGCAGGGTTGCAAACGCGTTCATGGCTGCGAGCACGCGCACCAAAGGCCACGGCGTTGGTGCACCTACAGCTGCACCGACTGCGCCGTTATTTTGGCTTGTGCAAACCCTGCCTCCGTTGAGGGCACGGCCATTGCCACTTTGGCCTGAACTATCGCCATCATGCGCGATGCCGCGGGAAATTGAAGTAGAAGTGTCTGAAGAATGGGGTTGGCGGCTTCGGTTCAGGTCATGCCCACCCGTGCCACCCCCGAAGAGTTGCCAAAACACTGGCTCGCCAACGAACGTGCGCCGCGCGTCTCCGACAATGTTTACCAAATCATGCTTCTTCTTATTATTATTACCGCCATCTCTTCCTTCTTGTTCTCTGTCTCTTCCTTGAGCGTGGCGTGAGACTAGAATAGCTGCCATCGAGCTCGCAGCTGATTCCACAGGCATCAGAAGTCTAGCGCCATCCTTGATTTCAACACCTTCCCTGCTGCTCCTGCTACTTTCAAGAAGCTCTCTTGGTGCATTTTCGAGCATGCCCTCCACAATCGCTGCCATTGCTTCGTCGCCATCTTCTCCGTCTTCACACTTCCTGTCGTTGCTGTCGCCGTTAGCGCGACTGCCTCTACTATTTAAATCTTTGGTAGCAGCTCCTTTGGCATTGCTACCAGTGCTGTTATCACCAGTGGTCGATGCTGCTTCCGCGGCTGCGTTTCGCACCAAGTCACCGTACAGGGCGGCAACGACAAAAGCCACGTCCAGCAACACTTTCCATGCCAAGCCCCGCAAGCTGCAAGACGTTCGGCCGTTCGAGCCAAGGCTCTTGCCATGCACGATTCCATTGGCACCTTGAACACCTTGACCATCGACCGTGGCACACGTATCAATAATGCCAGTCCCCACTTCGCTTTCGTGCTCGCTTCCTTCATCGCTGTCGTTTGGGAAACCCAACACTGCCAAGCGCCGAAGCTCGGCTAAGCGAGCCTCTCTCTGTGCTTGAGGAAATGATAGACTCATCGATGACGCAGTCCCAAGCTCAGATTCCATTGGGTAAAGGAGTGCTTTTAGCTTCTGTCGAGCACGTCTTTTCCTTGTTCTTTTCCCACTTTCACTGCCATTGCCAATATCTCCACCACCCTGACCGCCCGTCCTCGTAGGTTCATCTCCTTCTTCCTGCAGAGCCGATACTGCTGCCCGAAGCACCGCTGCCGCATGTGGTGGCGGCGCATTGGCAACCTCACCACCACCACGATCAGGTGCACAAGGAGTAGACTCCACTGCTGCTCGTGACTCCGGTGCCAACACTGGCGCCGCCACCCATCTTACACGGCCAGAAACACTCCGACCGTACGCACCTGTGTTCTTCCGTCTGCAGCCGTCGTGGAATAGTGCTTCGTAGCCTTGAGCCCAGCGCTCACAAGTATCAATTACGACCGCTCCCGCATCTGATACCTCCGCTGAAAGCGACGGATTCTCCACTGCCACAGCATGCTCAGAAGGGTCTTGCTCTCCTCCTGCGTCGTCTTTATCCATAGTACTGTTACCACTCCCGGCAGTACAGTAAGGCACTTCTGGCAATGCTGACGCACGCTGATTCGGTGGCTGGCGCGGGTGCGGCTCAGCTGAGAAATGACGGCGTGGACAATTGTGGCCACTCAAACTAGCTGGTGACGCTGCTGCTGCTGCTCTACGCTTTCCTCCATCACCACTGGCAGCTCTTCTTCTGCTTGCCACCAAAGCAGCTCTGCTGGTCTTTTCTCTGGCCTCAGCTCTTCCTCTGCCACTTGCAGTTGCAACGATGCTCTGAGGCATCGACCGAGATGAGCGGCCTTTTCTCGTGGTTGCGTCATCATGCCCCGGCCCTCGAATGCTCCAAGGCGGCCGCCGGCAAGTGGTGTGCAGTTTCTTGGCCGAGGGATCTTTAGCTGGTTTCCTTCTAGAAACATTTATGTCAGCACCTCTCTCGCCCGTACTGCTGCTGCTGCTGCTCCTTGCCCTCAATTCAGCGGCTGCTGCTGCTGCTGCGCCAGTGTTTCCACCGCCGCCACCGTGGGTCGGACTGTTGCTGTATTCACCCGAGGATGGTCTTGTGGTGTCGGCGGAGGCTGTAGACGACTGACGACGAAAAGCCGCCGACGAGCTTCTTGATAGCGCCGGAGGCGGCGGAGGCAACACGGGCCATTCGAAAAGACAACTCATATCTAAAGCTGCCGCTTCAGCTTCTGGCAGTGCTGCCGGTACAGCCTCAGGTGGGGCCAAAGGCAGCGGTGCTGGTTGAGGGGCTACGACAGGTGCTGATGTTGATGCAGCTCGCGCCATAGTGGCAGCAGTCTTGGTAGGTGCACTGCTGCTCCGGTGCCGATTGCTTTGGCGCAGCAGAGGCAGCCGCTTGTGGTCTACGGCCGTTGCACCGTTTGCATTCACTGGCTCTCGCTGCGGTGCTGTTTTTCGCGCCGTCTCTGCTGGTGCCGACGGCTGCACTGCAGCGGCAGTGGTCGTGTTCGCGTTGACTGTTGTTCGTCTTGTTGGTGTAGTGGTGCGCACCCTGGGTTGGTAGTAGGTAGGGCCCTTGGACTTCAGGCGGTGCTTGTACAGGGCCACAATGTCCCCAATCGAGTCCGAGGGCTCCCCCCCAATGGGCCGCCGGCGCTGCTGATCTCGGCGAACACGCTCAGCACCATTGCCGTCGCTCGTCCTCTCCTCGAAGTCCCGCCTCTTCCTATGCCTGTATGCATGACCGCCACGGTCCTGAGCACTTCTAGAAGGAAGAGGTGGCGGTGGAGGAGGATTCGAGTGTGAAGCCGCTCCAGGGCCAGCCCTTCTGCCTTCCCTTCTTCGGTCAACATCTGGGTCGTGATCCGGGCGGTGCCCGCCATTTCGCTCGTGCAAATTGCTACTTTCGTCACTGCCATAGCTGTGGCCGCGACTGTGCGTGCGAGCTGATGTGCCAGCACCATGGCCCCCGAACTCGCCTGGCCGAAAGCCTGCAGAGGACGATCCCCAAAACAGCATCGGCTCGGCAGCGAGCTCAAAATGAGGCACCTTGTACACACGTTGAAAGAAGAGAAAGAATGAGATATGCAAAAAAAAATGTGCAAATAGCAATGTCAAGATAGCACAGTGAATCTTACTCCCCGTGAAGGTAAGTTTAGGACGAAAGCGCTAAGAAGCTGGTAGGGTTCTTGAAAGATCTCAAAGCTGAGCCCAGGAAGCTTACCACTTTAGTAGCAAAACTGGGCGCTGACGAGCCTACTGCAGCTCCTGCCGCGACTCCATGAGTTTCATGGTGCGTGCCATGTTGTAATTGTGCAGCTGCTTGAGCTGCGGTCGCGCTGCGCTGTGAGACTACTACATGTGCGTGCTCGCCGCTGTTGCTGTGGAGGCCCATAGTGCGCTTGTATGGGCCATCGTCAGCGCGCCAAGTCTTAACTGCAATTCGTAGTGGAGCTGGTGGTGGACATTGATGCATAGGCGGCGTAGTGCGAGAGAAAACAGGCAGCGGCATTGCGTCCGAGGTTCTAGGCGGTGAGCGGGCGTTCTTTACGCGGCGAGTGGCAAGATTTGTGACGTCAGACACTGGCCCGCTAGGATCAGCTGTCGCGACAATTACGTGGTGATTTCGGGCAATGCGGTGGCGAGATTGATCTTTATCTTGCTTAGGGCCCGCCTACAGACGAAGAGCAGTCAAGAAGATCGTAGAGTTTTACGTAATTACAGCAAAAGTATGAGGACAGAGCTTGAATCTTAAGGCCAAGTGGTGCACTCCTAGACTTTAAATGCAAAGCAAATTCTTGACTCCTTTGCATCGAAAGCCTGGACCATTAATAATATGACTTACCAACGACTCGTATGCTGCCCAAAGAACTGTCGGGTCGCGAACTGCGTCTTCAGGCCGAACCCCCTGCCGCTTCCCGTGGTCCCATACAGCCTGCAACAAGGATGGCACCTCTTGCGCTTTCGAACGAACCGGCGCCGCAGAATCCATGGGTTTCAAGTCTTGGGTAGCTCAAATCGACTATAGATGGAGGTTCGAGACCACGGTCATATCTGGAGCACAGCGAATCGAGGTCGCTTCGGGGAGGTGCGCACCACAGGTCGCATACTACTACGAGGTGAGAAGGTATTTTCGTATTTTCTGAGAAGGGTGTCGTCGATGGTTCTAATATAGTACTCAAAATTATGAACTTTACAGATTTCTGCACATTTTACAGATTCCTTCGAATAAACCTGAACATGAACAATTTGAACATTTACACACCCAAATGACTAAGTAGGCCATGCTTCGGTAAAAGATCAACCGAGGTATGCCATTCGAACTTGATGATGCGGCTTTCTTATAAGGCGCTGGATATCAGGGATTTGTTTGCTCTTCGAAAGGTAACATACGGCCAAGCGATATGCGGTGCATTCAAATTTTCTCGGCGCGCTTACCGACGACGGCCTCATTTCGATAACCGGAGCTCCATGTCAGCAACGCCAAATGCCTTTGCCCTCCTTACGATTCTGCCACGAAGTTCCATGATGCCTGCTTGCTGATTGCTAATTGCTACCCGATTTGTTTCCACTTGCCAGCTTTTGTCATTTTGGATTGATATTATACGGGTTATCCTCATTGACGAACATACGGAAGTTTCCGCACCGTCGCGGAATATGTCGCTTTGTTTCACAAAATGAAGCTGGTGAACAGCGCTTCAGCATATGCCGTGCTTCTGGCCATAGCGAGCATACATTCAATCAATGGATCGCAATCAATTAATTTGCCGACGACACCGGCGTCTCTTCACGGTGCGTTTCCCATGAGCTGTCTGCACGTTGCGAGACACCTTCCACCTGGAATCGAAACTGTGAACCGTCCTCATTCGCGTCAGTTTTTGCTTCTGCAGGGAACAATCGCCACATCTACAAACAACCGGTTGAGCAAGGGCCGATGCATGCTCGATCAGAAGAGTACGCTGCACGTTCACATCCTCGTGATCTCTTTCGTTTTGCAAAGATTGTCCTCCAACTGTCATTTTCGATGATGACTCACCGTTCTCTTGTTCTCAACGCGGTTGCTCCGTCCCATTTACGATTGTTTGTCTGTGTACCAGAGGCTCCAATGTGCCAATGCTGCGAGTGCAGTGTCGAGTCGGCAACAATCACATTCACGCTTTCGTCGACACGGGCGCTCAGGTGCGTTCTCAGCGCATGCTCTATGTCGGTTGTGACGTTTTAACAACTGCCTGCCGACATTTTTGGCATGCCGGGCTCCCCATCATTTTGATTTCGTGTACCTCATACCTTACACTTGATGTCATCATTCTCGCGCATTGTTAATTGTGTCGAAAAGGTGACGGTAATGTCGATGGCTTGCGCGCAGCGTTGCGGCCTCATGTCCCTCGTGGACCAAAGTTTTGCGGGAGACGCCAAGGGCGTCGGCTCCACGCGCATTTTAGGCCGCATCGAGGTGCGTTGTTTTCTCACCAATGTAGTTTTATGTGGTGTTAGTATCAGGGTCCTCTGCGCTTATGGCTGTCCTATTTATGGGGCGACCTAAACAGCCAAATGGGCTACACCCATCTATGCAACTCACGGCGTGTATGCGCGCCCTTCACCATTTCCTTCCTTTTTCCTGCGACAATTCTGGCCGAATTCATGTCATAGGGCGTGGAAATGTACATGGGCTCGCCAAGCGACTCCGTTCGCTTAGAAGCTGTCAACGTGATGGTGCTCGAGGACCTGGACCTTGACATGCTCATTGGCATGGACTTACTGCGCCAAGGCGACTGCGAAATCCGGTTGCTCGACAACGTGCTCCGCTACCACACCGGCCACCCAGGAGCATTGGGCACTCCAACGCCAAGTCCAGCAGCGGCTGCTGCGCCCCCTGCTGCTGCTTCCAACTTCCGCGACTCGTCTCGCCTGGGCTCGAAGCCACCCGGGCGCAAAATCACCGCCGCTGCGATGCGGGGCGCCCTCCGGACCAGCGTGCGCACCGGCCAGGTGATTGGCGGCAGCCCGGGCTGGAGTAGGCGGCACAGCCTCGGAAGCAGCGGTGACGGCAGCAGCTACTCAGCCGGCCGCGGGGGCGACAACGGCGAATTGGCGTACGTTGACGTGCCCTTTTTGGACCAGGAGCAAGTGCAGGCGGTGCGGGTCACGGCCATGCAACGCGCGGAGCAGTTTGCGGCGGACGAGCGCGCGAGGCACGTAGACCGCCAATGCCGCCCGCCGGGGACGCCCGCCTCCTACAGCAACAGCAGGGTGTCACCTGTGTCAACAATCCCTGCGTCGTCGTCTTCAATAGTCCCAAGCAAAGGCTCGTTCGAGTTGAAGCCGTTGACCAATCAGCATCAGCCGGCGCCTGGCGCAGCTACCGCAACCTTGAAGGACACGGAGGCTGCAGCGGCCGCGCGGCAGCACGCGGCCAAGCGCAATCGCAAGCGGAAACAGGCTCAGCGGTCAAGGGTGGAGCAAACAGCCGCGTACTCTGGCGCTCCGAGCGACTTGAGAGAGGCTTCTCCACCCGGTACGAAGCGGCCCCCGTTCAACCCAGCGGCCGAAGCGGCCCGGCGCGCGGCTGCGCTCGAGTTCATGAAGCGGCACAAGAGCAACGAAGCTGCGGCCGAAGCCGCGCGCCTGGCCGACGCTTCCTTTCAGTGCAATCTGGCTGCCACTTTCGACAGCGACAGCGACGACCGAGACGTGAAAGGCATGTAAGCAGCAGCTAAAGTGCTTGCGCATTGTGGTGCACGTCTATTCCATGTTGCGCATTCCAACTCGGCGAAAACGAATTGGACTTGCGATGTGCTGTTTACCGACCATACAAGAGCAATCTCAGCAGAATTTTCGTATCGTATTAGCCAGGCCTCTCAGCACTTATAGTAAGTGATAGAATAGTTAATCCACACGGGCCTGTCCTTGTATGAAGTATGAAATCTTTGTATAATATAAAATATTTGAATTTAAAATTTAGAAATAAAATTAAAAATCTAGAACTTTTTCTGAAGCAGAGAGCCACCAAACTGAACCTGGTTTCCAATAATCTACTTTCCTACGCCGAGGCATATCGATATCGCGATAAAAAAAAGCCGACTTATACTTAGACCTTCTTTCCAATCAGAATTTCCGCGTTCTGAAGTCCAGAGGGCGAGTTTCATGGCAGTTCCTTTTGGAGTTTCATTCCTGGATGGCGAGAAGCGGGTCAAGGCCTTTCTTTGCTGCGATGTGGTTATATTATCTACACACTAAACACTACATTCAGAAAACACTGACTTGGCCTTACCTCGATCTTGATCTATCTAATCCTATGTTCAGAAATCGAGGTGTGGACCTCGGGCTTTGCACTTGCCACAACGCACAGTAAGCCGATCTTATGCTTGGCTTCTCCCCAAAGCAACGAAATCAGAGCATTATACGCCACTCGCCGTCGTCGCTGAAAGCGCGCCCGCTCCCGAAGCTCGGGTACATTTCGTCGACTCGCCCAGCTCCAAGCAGGCCGCTGCCACTGAGACTTTCAAAAAAGCAAAATATTTGCCAATGGAACAATAGAAAGAAGTGTAAAAAGAAGCGCATTATCAAAGAGTTGAAAAACAATTGAGGCGGCATATCTTGGCTTATGACTCGCAACCAAAGCACCCAAGAGGACCTGAACGCCATCGAAACGCAAACGTTTTTTCTCTGCGGCACAAGTATATTGATAGGATGCACACTGCCCCTTCAGTACATGCGCCACGCAATTTACGCATACCGTTCCTTCCTCCAGGCGCTACCACACTGCAGTTAACGCATTCACTACAATTTGTAAAAGAAAAAAAAGTATGCATCTACCTGGCAATGTGGTCCAGCAGCGCATCGGCGTCGGTGCCATCGCTGGGGTCGGTGCCGTTTAACCCCACGCCCAGCTCGGGGCACCCACAGCCGAACCACCCATTGCGAGACACGCAGTCTTCGAGCACCCGATTCCAGCACGGGTCTTGGATCAGCACGTCGGGGGAGCCCACCACAATGCAGAGCGCCTGTAGTGGTGAATGGATGGGTGGATGGGTGGGTGGGGGTGTGAATAGACGCGCTGAGATGAAATAACAACGTTACAACACCACGTTCGAGTTCACAAATGCCTTGGCATTCCCTCATGAAGCGCGCGCTTGTAGGAATGAATTACCTGAGCGCGGGTCAGCGCCACGTTGAAGCGTTTTGGGCTCAGCAACAAGCCATAGCCAGGCGCGTCTTCAAGCCCGTTGGTCTCTGTCGAGAGAGCCCCTATAGTCTTGGCATTGGGCCCATTCGTCAACGAAGCTGCGCCTTCACTGCTGCTGCGAGCACCTTTGCGGCGCTTCAAAAAGTCCTTGCGCGCTACCACAGTGGAGATAATAATAACCTGTCAACAAAAAAAAGAGAATTTCAATAACGAAATCAAGCCCCTTCAAAAATATCGCCAGAAACCTCGAGGGATCAGCACTTTCTATTGCAGGCAACTGTAGCTTCATAGAGGCATCGGTTTCAGGGAAAGAGCAACACAGAGGAACAGCAAAAAAAGGAAGAGAAGAGAAGAGAGAAAATAGAAAAAACAGAAAACAGGTACATGCCCCAGCACCTTATGCTCGTTGCCCTGAAAGTCTTCGACTTGGCCTACATTCACATTCCCGTATCCCCGGTCGCGCAGGAGCCGCCGCAGCCGCAGCACCTGCACTCGAAAAGCCGCCACAATGCCAATGTCCGAGGTGGACACCGCTACCTTGGAGGAACGCAGCAACTGCTTGACGAGGTCTACTACCTGTCGTGTAGGGCAGTACAGTAGAAGGTGTGGGTAAGTGTGTCGATGTTTGGGTGTGTTTTATCTCAGAAAAAAAAACACGGGTAAATACTGCATGACCATATGATACTAGAATTAGTCGAAGTGAAGTGGCGAAAATGACGAGGATGAGTGAAAAACGAAGCCACAAGCTACAAATATGACAAAGAACACTCGACAAATAAACAAAAGAAATAAATGCACAAGCACGTACCATTTCTGCTTCAATCAAGTTGAAATAGGACGGCGAATCAATCTCCGCTTCTTCGCGCCCTCTTACGCCGTAAAACAGCATCGGGTGCTGCCCCGGTAAACCCTCCCATTTCAAAAGGGAATGGGTCAGACTTGGGTCGGCGTGCTCTTCCAATTGCCCGCTGTAAAAGAGCTGCGACGGCACGTCGAGCAACGCCGCGTGCGAGCGGTAATTGGCCGAGAGCATGGCGATCCAGCGAGAACTATGCCAGGTGCTACCAGTAGAAGTACTAGCTTTACCAACGCCTTCACCGTTACTGCTGGTGCTGCTTCCAGTGCCACCGCTACCACCACCGCTGTTACTCGTGTTGCTATCACTGCCACTGCCGCCTTTGCTTCGGCTTGTGTCGTGCTGTTGGCTGCCCATGCAGGCCATTAAGCGCTCCTGAAGGCTGAGCCCGAGGCCAGCCGCTCGCGCCACTCCACTGCGCACCGCGCCTCCCAGTTGCCGGGGGTCGCCGCACAGCACTACAGCGGTGGTAGGGCCAACCAAACTGAGCGGAATCAACACTTCTGGCTCGAGGGCCTAAGTTCCGAAGAAGATGAAGAAGAAGAAGAAGAAAGAACGAAAGTTTAGTACGACAAAGTGAAAACGAGGTGTTTACAAAAATCTAGGAATTGGCGGTGAAAACACAGCCAGCTGTGAACATGTAATGTCCTTCACTGCAAGCGACGAAATTTATGAAAAGTCCGCGCAAGCGACAAAAAGGACACCTGGCAGGACTCGTCGACGACAATGTGAGAAAAGCTGCCAGGCTCCCAGCCGAACAAACGCAGCTGCCCAGCCCCCGCACATGTGCACACAATCACCTACCGTTCCATAGGAGTGGTAAGCACAAAGCACGAGAATCGACAATCACACAAAGATAAAAATAAACGATTGAAGCTCAAGGAGATGTTGGAAGCAAACCAAACAAAGGTTAACATCTCTCAGTCAGTCAGCGAAATGAAGGAAAGAGTGGAAAGAGGAGAACAAAGGTTAACATCTCTCAGTCAGTCAGCGAAATGAAGGAAAGAGTGGAAAGAGGAGGCATCCATGCTTCTCATACTTCGTAAGGAGATGTCGGCGGGCAGTTCGGGGCTAGGACACCGTCGTCACCAGCCGCCACAAACTTCAAGAGCTGTGGCGGCAGCGACGCGAGCCCCACCTGCCACCATGCCAAGCGGTGCATAGTGGTGGCGTCAACGCCTAGCTCGGCCAGCCGCAAGCAGAGAATGTTCGCCGCCGCTTCCGAGGGTGCGCAGAGCAAGATTCGGGTAGGCGAGCGGCGGTGCTGACTAGGGGAAGGGGCTGCGGTAGGCATTCCATCAGCAGATTCTAGAGCAGCAGCAGTAGAATAAGACGCCGAGTTGAGCGCTGCACTACTAGGAGAAGTCGCACCCTCCTTGTTGCTGCCACTTTTGTCTCGGCTTGGGGCCTTGTTCCGTTGGAGCAGTTGCATGACTGCCTCCACCACCGTCAAGGTTTTGCCGGTGCCTGGCGGCCCAAACACAATGAACGCGGGCTGGACCACTTCATTCTTTGGTACTTCTTTAGTGGCACTGTTGGCCGCCACAGCAGCTGCGTTGGCAGTCTCGTCGGCAGCAGTGTACACGGCCGCTTCCAGCGACAAAATGGCGTTGACAGCGTTGCGCTGACCCTGGTTCAGTTGAGGGTGGAAAGCAGCCCACTCTATCGGTTCACAGTCATGAGGCAGCAACAACTGTGATGCAAGGGGAGCAGCTGCTACATCCGCTGCTGCAGCCGTAGCCGCTTTATTGTGTTCTCCTTCAGCAGCAGCAGTGGCAGCTGCACTCATCGAGGCGGAGTGTCCGCACAAAGCCAGTAGTTCTTTGGCTGCTACATTAGAGAAGCCCACTTCTTCGAGGTCGTGCACTGCGCACAGTTGCAGCGCCGAATCGTCTAAGCCGTGCTTGAACAGTAACGACAGGACACTTTGCGTGGTGCTAAAGCCCGTCAAGCCGCCAGACTCGTCCAATTTCTCGGCCAGCGTTTTGGCTTCCAAAGGTGCTGCTGCTGCTGCTGCTGCCAGCGCTTGTTTTGGCGCTGCCAGATTGGCGTTTCCTTTTGCACTCAGAGCCGCTGCTTTCTTTCTAGCATTGCGAGCTGCCGTTTTTGACATTACTGGTTTCGAAGTGGTATCAACACTACGACTACTACTACTTTTGTCGCTGGTGCTTCCAGTGCCGCCACTAGCTCCAGAACCTCCTCCTCCTTCTTTGACTTTGCTTGCTTCACTCCCTCTTTCAGGGGGTTTGCCGCCCAAATCAGCGCACAAGTGCGGAAACAGAATGCGTTGCAACACACGGCCGCGAGCCACTCGATAAGGGACAACAGCAGTGGGAGCAGCGGCAGTACCAGCGTTCGCACTTGTGCCACCACCGAGGGTTGGCCATTGGTTACTCACATCGAATTCATCGTCAACCGCAGTACAGCACTCATAGACGTCCTGCCGTAAGCACATGTAAACGGGAGATTAATCGTACGAGAGCACAAAAGGAAATCAAGAGAAAACGATAAGCAAGAAAACGTGAAATAGTAGAAAGTTGCTGATAGAGGAGGAAGAAAGAGCAAAACAATTCATGCTCAATTGACTATTTGTTAGTACCTTCAGGGAAGCGTGCATGAGGCTCAAGGCCGCTCGATCGAGCACCAGGCGAGCGTGGACCCGCAACTTCGGCCCTTCGCCCATGAAATTGCCGCTGCTAGTGTCGCTAGTGCTTTCGCTGCTAGTGCGCCGCCAAATCGCCGCCCAAGGCTGCATCGCAGGTGCGAGATTCCCGCCTTTTGGTAAAGTGGGCAGCTGCACCGTGACTTCGTCTTCTCGCCGGCTCACCACACGGGCGCGCAATTCCGCGGCGGGAGGAGATGGCGTAGTGCTATGATTGTTGTGAAGGTCGGCTGCTAATCGAAGGCAAATCTGAGGATAAGGACAAAGATGAAAGACGAAGAAGGTAAATGCTGAATCAGTTGACTTAGCGCCCATTTAAGAGTACAATAAACAGATAAAATCATCGGACTAGCAACAGCCTCGCACGCTGGAGAGTGCGATAAAATAAGTGACACATCCATGAAAAAGAAACGATAAAGGAAGTTTCTCAATCCATCAGCAAGTCAATCTAATATAATATCAGTCAAATCTGCGACTAAGTGCACGAAAGCGCACCTCATCTCCGTAGCGCACGTGAGGGCGATTCTCGTTGGCTCCCGGCACCCGAAACACAGCCGTTGCCACTTCGGTTGCGATTGTTGACTGAACAGCGGCCATCTTCATTCAAAAAGAAAAAAAAAGACAATGACGGCGAGATGAAGAGTGAGGAAAGCAATATTTCTTGTAAACCATAATATTTGAAAACTTGAAAGCATCGACTGAAGCAATCGTTAATCATCAGAGTAAATTTAACCCTATTCGAAGCGACAATAGATTACCCACTATCGTTATCACCATTAAAGTAAGGCAAACACAGTTGCGAACAAATCACGGCCCGATATTCACCTCCGATTCATAGTCGGCTACTTGATCCAGGTAATCCGCGGACGCTGCCTCAGCACTGCCATGGTGGTCAGTTGAGTCAGGCCGAGGCGGCGCTCTTGGAAAGCGCACGCGCCGGCCGCGACCGTCGAAAGAGGCCAAATGCGGGCTCAGCGCTGGGGCGCCAAAGCAACACAGCAAAGATGGTGATTGGAGAGAGGCTTAGTATATACTCAATGCGCTGAATCGGCACATTACTGTAGCATGTGCAAAAGTGTGCTATGAATCCCTATCACAACGAAGAAACACGAGTAGAGAGAGCCTACAAACAGTATTGATACACTTACCTTGGTGGTACAAATCGTGATTGTTCAGGTCCGCAGCCATGGTGCACTCTTCCAGCATCAGTTGCCCCGCCAAAAACAGCAAGTGAGCTGCGGCAGCCGCCGCTGCGGAGCCAGAGGATGCATTTGCGCCGCTTTTTTCACTGCCAATAGTGCTGCCAATGCTGGTGCTGCCCTTGTTCCCAAACCCTTTCCATCCCGACCCGAACCACAAGGTGCGCACAGCGTCCTGGGCGGCTTTCTCGAGACCGGGGCCGTGTGCCGCAAGGCTAGCAGCATGGGCTGCGCGAGCAGCAGCGGCTGCACCTGCTGGCCCCACTGGCATCGAAGATGGCGAGGATGGCAAAGGTGGAAACGAAGACGCTTGTTCACCTGGCGGCAGTGACTGCAACGAAAGTGAGGGTGGTGTCATTGGCAAGGGCGGCGCGATTGATGGTGTTGGCGACGCCATGGCAACTTTGTGCGCACTCCGCGCAGCCTCGATTGCGTCGTCTTGCACCACCTGCAAAGAAATGCGGTAAGACATGCGGTAGTAACGCATGGGAGGGTGAGAGATCAAGACATTATACACCGTGATGAATACTCTATGTATACGAAGACACGGGAGTGCACACGCAAAGCAAGTACCAGTGAATGACATGAAAGACATGGATAATTTCTTTGTATACTAAACAAAGGCTGAACGGCTGAAGTTCCCGGCGAATCAAACAGCAACAAGATGTTGGTAATTGTGGGATACAATGTACCTGCCAAACTTGAGCGAGGCTTTTCGGGAATGTGTGGAAAGGCAAGGCTGCCAGCAGGTTTTGCACGAGTGGAGGCTCAAAAGACTTGACCTATTTTGGCGGGAAAAAGAAGAGCAAGCATGTGCACATATATAAATCATGCAGACGCACAACTCTAAAGTGCTCATATTCATAGATCGCAGAAATCGCTCATGCACATGCGCAATTTCTTCGGGTTCCATCTTCGAAGGTACACTCTTTGGTCCTAAAGTCACCAGGTCATTCCTAAATGAGTACATTTCACTACACATAACTGCCATCGCTGTTCTTCTTTTTCTTCTGTGCCGAATTCTTACCGTTAAGATCTCGCTCGAGGGTGCATCGAAGACTGTCAACAAGTGCGCCGGCACAAACCGCGTGACTTCAGCGCTCAACGGCTGAGCTGCCCCGCGTGTGGCCTCCGACAAGAGCACCACGCTGCAGCGCCGCCCAACCACAAACTTTTGGGTGACCGTGTGCACCGCAAAGTTGAGCGCGGAAAGCCCCGGCAACAACGAGCGGTGGCCTGGCAGCTGCCTATGCATCGTGTTATTAAATGGAATAAAAAAGAAGCAGCCAGCAAAACAAAATTACAAAAAAATATATAAGAAGAAGATAATCACGTATCATTGAACTATACCATTTCTATCGTTAGCACATGGCAGGAACAGTTCTCTCATGCTGGCACGGCAACTTTACATGGAGTTGTGAGCGCCCCACGCTGCCCGGTGCGACGCCAAGCGAGCCGCCTCATGCACGTTCGTAGGTTTACGGTTGGCGTCTTGCGGCGACAACGACGGAAACTGCCCGGCGAGCGCCGCCGACGCCGCAGCGACCCGAGCCTGCTCCTGCGCCACCTTGAGGCAACACTCCTGCAACGTGGGCGCCGTTAGCGCGGGTGGCGGCGACGATGACGATGAAGAGGAAGATGCGAGGGCTTGCCGTGCTTTGGCGCGGTCTTGCGCGAGATTGAAGGCTCGCGTCGCTTCGGCTGTTCCCTGCAATGCCAGGAAATTGACAGTTTAGATTTGAGAGGCACCAACAAAATAACAAAAGAGAGAAAGAGAAGTAGCAGCATAAATCAAATATTGCTCAGAATGGTGATATATATTGACGGTTTTGAAAGCGACAAGCAGCAGGTGCTTGGTGCATTGTATCAAGCTGGAACAAAATACTGATGTAAAGAAACGTCTTTTCTTTGTGTCGTTCGAAGCATTAATACCTCTGGCCCGAGGATATTTTTCAGTTCTTGAAGTGTGTACACTTCCAAGTCATGCAAAGCTACAGCGCCAAGCACAGGTTGGTCGCCCACTGGTGGCGCGACAGTGACTTCGGCTTCGAATTCGAAGACAATCCATCGAGCTTGAAACCCGGCCGCGAGCCCTCCTGTTACCATTGTTGTCCGTTAAAAGGAGTGAGCGACCACAACCACCCGTGCCGTTAGCAGCAATGAATGACGACAAATAGACCACAAAAAAAATGATAAAGAATGAGAATAACAACTCAGGCAGTGTGTGGTAAGCCCAAAATAACATATTCGCGCGTCCAAGAGCACAGGATGACGCACCACTGAAGCATGGAGCGACACAAACCACGTCTACGTCTTCTTTATGGCCAGGATTGATCAACAGGCCATTAGGTGGGAGCTGGGCTTGAAACAAGTTCGGATTTGATACCGTTGTCGTGCCAGCGTCGTTAGTTGCGCTTTCACTGGACATGGCGTCGCTATGATTCTGCTGCTCCGACTGCGGAACACGAGGCAAGCAATGCACTGCCACCAACAACACCGGCACCGCTGAATCATTCACGACCGTAAGTTTCGCTGACTTCGCTGCTTCCTGAGCAGGGGTGTTATCGGCTAAAGTCTGGTGGTCGGCCACAGGACCACTTTCTTCGTGTAGATATGCAGACTCTGCAGGATTATCTTCCTCGTTACCTTCGTCTTTCTCAACCACTCCCACCGCCTCGCCAGTGATTTCCATGCCTTTGTGTGGTGCTGCCTGAAGGAGGTCCGCCTTAGAGCTCTTGTCTGCAAAGCTAGCATTCCAAGACGTATCAGCCTCTGCTGACCAATCCTGATCTCCATCCCGTTCTTCTTCTTCTTCGTACCCATACCCTTCAGCATCCCCCTCTGCATAGTACTCCTCTGCATTGTCTTCACCGTCTGCATCACCGTCGTCGTTCTCGTCTTCAGGCACGTAAACTACTCCAAAGTCAACATTAGGCGGGCAATTTATACTTACAACGTGGCTCGGGTGATTCATGTCAACCACCTATGGAACGTAAGACCACCGCTTACAAATCTTTGAGCACTTTATATGTGTCCTTCAGGATACAGCATTACTGCACTACAAGAATCTAGTAACACATAGTTTCTTCTTGAACAAATAATTACCTAAATGAATGCATGAGACGTTGTCAAGCTTTATACCTTCGGTTCAGCTAATGCTGCCCAACAAATGGGGTCAGCGCAAGCTTGCTCCAGCTGGTAGAGCACTTTGTCACGGTGGGTTCGCTGCCACTCCGGCGATTTCAAGTAGGGCATGGGCGTCGCTTCAAGACGCACGCTGTGTCGCTGCTGTCGACCTAGTGGGCACTTTGACCACGTGTGCCCCAGCTCGCCGCAAGTGGTGCACTTCTTTGGCTTAGGGCCAGCACGAGGAGCATTCGAAGCCGGCGCATGTTTCATCCTCAGTGTATGATCTTATTAAATTGTAAGAGCTACAGAAACAAAGCTTGCCCACTTTTCTCGTAAGATTGATATTTCTACCTAGGCTCCAGAAACGCAGGAGGTTGTTTAGAGGTCCCAAGTAACTTGCGAATGGGGCACGGGGCAC
>Ga0307931_1000547_pt1 | contig 23809 bp, 11 predicted proteins | sample OrgLakmetageno47_FD_201816 | JGI IMG/M metagenome (GOLD analysis project Ga0307931, IMG submission 201816) | Saline water microbial communities from Organic Lake, Antarctica - #47 | ecosystem: Environmental > Aquatic > Non-marine Saline and Alkaline > Saline | place: Antarctica: Organic Lake...
ACCCTCCTCTATTACCCCCGTTACAGCACTTCGGAGTTGACGCAGGCAAAGTTGACGACCGCCCGAACAAGAAAGGGCCTTCCAAGAAACGCATGTCCGAAAAAGAGGTGCGTATAAGGGTGCAGCTCTCGACCCAGTCCCTATTCCCCTTCGTATTTTCCTCCTGTCCTCCTTGGCCTTTAAACTGGTCACTTGTGAACGAGCTTTCGGTGATAATGATAGGTTTCGTGGTAATGGTCACGTTAAGTTGCCTCTGCCTTTAAGCCTGCATTCCTTTTCTCCTCGATTTTTACTCGCTTGCTCGTGGGTTGTGCCGCCCTACCCTACCTCGAACGCAGGGCGACTCGGAGGCGTTGAAAAGCACGGACGACAAGGGTGGCACTCGCTTGCTGACGCAGCCGTCGTTGATTCAGGGCTCGATGCGGCCGTACCAGCTCGAAGGCTTGAACTGGCTGATTCGGAACCACGAAAACGGCATCAACGGAATTTTGGCTGACGAAATGGGTCTAGGCAAAACTCTGCAGTCCATTTCGATTCTGGCGTACTTGTACGAGTTTGAAAACGTGAAAGGCCCGCACCTCATCCTGGTGCGTTTCAAAATTGGAACGACGATAGCCTTTATCTTAGTGCCCTCGAATTTATTCTTTCTGAATTCATTCTTCTGCCACTCTTTTTTCATCCTCACTGTGAAATGCGTGACCCTTATTTTAAGAGCTCATCGCGACTTCCTGATAAAATCCCCTCATTCATCGTCTGCCTGCGTGTGTGCGTGTGTGCACAGGTGCCCAAATCGACCATGTACAACTGGATGAAGGAGCTGGAGCGTTTCTGCCCGGTGCTGCGGCCGGTGTGCTTTCACGGCGCCAAGGACGAGCGCGCGGCCATGGTAGAGCAAGTGCTGTGCCCGGGCCAGGCCGAAGAAGACCGCCAATGGGACGTGATTGTCACCACTTATGAGGTGATTTTTTTTTTGGGGGGGGGCGGGTGTCATGAAAAAAAAACAGAAAAAGACTTTCGTTTAAACCCTTTTTCGTGTATTCCATTTTTTCCTTTTCACAGCAGTCAGTGCCACGCCCGTTCTTCTTCTCCTTCTTCCAGTTGTCCCACGCACCTTCTAAATCTACTCTTCCCTCAACTCCTCTCTCCTCTCGCATGGTGCCCCCCTCAGGTGGCGAACAACGAGCGGAACGCGCTGCAAAAGTTCGCGTGGAAGTACTTGATCATCGACGAAGCGCACCGGATCAAGAACGAAAACGCGCGCTTTTCTCAAACGGTGCGCTTGCTCCACACCCAGGAGCGCCTCCTGATCACCGGCACCCCGCTGCAGAACAACTTGCACGAGCTCTGGGCCCTGCTCAACTTCTTGTTGCCGGACATTTTCAGCAACTCGGAGCAGTTTGACGAGTGGTTCAACTTGGAAGTGGACGACCGCGAGGCCAAGCAGCGTATGATTGGCCAGCTCCACAAGCTCCTGCGGCCCTTCATGCTTCGGAGGCTCAAAGCCGACGTCGAGAAGAGCTTGCCGCCCAAAACCGAAACCATTTTGTACATTGGCATGTCGGAAATGCAGAAACGGCTTTACAAGGACTTGTTGTCTCGCAACCGCGATTTGGTGATTGGAAAAACCCCCGCAGGCGCCACGGCCGCGGCGAGTGGCGGTGGAGGTGGCGGCCACGGAGGCGGGAACCGCACGGCCATTTTAAACATCGTCATGCAGCTCCGCAAGTGCTGCAACCACCCGTACCTGTTTCAGGGCGCCGAAGACCGGAATTTAGACCCCCATGGGTCGCACTTGATTGACAACTGCGGCAAGTTGGTGCTCTTGGACAAGCTTTTGACGCGGTTAGCCGCCAAAGGACACCGCGTGCTGATTTTCAGCCAGATGACCCGCATGCTTGACATTTTGGACGATTACTTGGTCTCGAAAGGCTACCAGTACTGCCGCATCGACGGCAAAACCTCGTACGAAGAGCGCTCGGACCTGATTGACTCGTTCAACGCGGAAAACAGCACCAAATTTGTGTTTTTGCTGTCGACCCGCGCAGGAGGTTTAGGGATCAACTTGCAGACGGCGGACACAGTGGTGCTCTTTGACAGCGACTGGAACCCGCAAGCCGACTTGCAGGCCCAAGACCGCGCGCACCGGATTGGGCAAAAGAAAGCGGTGCACGTGTACCGCCTGGTGACGGAAAACAGCATCGAGGAAAAAGTAGTGGAGCGGGCCACCCAAAAGTTGAAGCTGGACGCCATGGTGGTGCAGTCGGGGCGCCTGCAGGAGAACCAAAAGAAGCTGACCAAGGAAGACATGCTCCAGGCGGTGAAGTTTGGCGCCGACGCAGTGTTCCGGAGCTCGGAGTCGAGCATCAGCAACGAAGACATCGACACGCTGATTGAGCGGGGCCAGAAGAAGATGGCCTCCATGCTGCAGGAGCACAAGGACAAGGGAGACGCCTATGATTTTTCTTTCACCTTTGACGGCAACTTCAACACCCAAGAGTTCCAGGGGGTGGATTACAGCGACCCCAAGGCCAGGCAGCAAGCCATCGACGCGCAGCTGGTAGCCCTCATGTCGGAAGAAGACTTGCGAGGCGCCGAAGACAAGCGCGCTCGGAAACCGGTGCGTGCGTGTGCAAATTGACAAAAAAAAATGTTTTTGTTTCATGTTTGATCTTCTCATGAATGACATTTTTGAACTTCTGCTTATTTTTTTCAAATGTTTCTTTTCGCCACCATCTTTTATTTCATTTTCTCCCATTGCCCACGCTTTACCCATGGTTTACTACCACATAGGTGGCCAACTACAACGAAGACGCGTATTTCCGAGCCCAGCAAGCGGCGGGGTTCAATGCCGACGGGACTGTGAACAACTTCGCGGACCGGCGAGCCAAAGTGCCCAAGCACATGCGGCTGCCCAAGATGGAAGACTGGCAGTTTTACGACGTGGCCAAGCTCCACGAGCTCTTTGCCACCGAAGAAGCCCTGTACGGGGCTCGCAAGGCCGCCAAAGACCTGCCCACGCACGGGATCAACAAGCTGCAAGTCTTGGACGACGAAAGCCAAGCGTTGAAGGACAAGCTGTTGAGCGAAGGGCGCGGGGACTGGGGCCGCGCCCACTATGCGGCCTTCGTGAAAAGCAGCGCCAAGCACGGCCGGTGGGACTACGCGCGCATTGCGGCCGACGTCGGAAAAGACGTTGCGGAAGTGAAGTCCTACGCCGAGCTGTTTTGGCGCGTGGCCCCCCACAAGCTCCCACCCGCGGAATACGAGTCGGTGCTGCGCCGCGTGGAGAAGGGCGAAAAAAAACTCGGCGACATCGAGCGGCTCAGCACTGCAACCCGGGACTTCTTGGCCCGGTGGGCGCACCCGCTGGAGCAGCTGTGCTTTCGCTTCGTGGGCACCCATGGCCACGTGTTTGGGCCCGACGAGGACCGCCGCCTGTTAGTGTACACCAACAAGTGGGGCTACGGAAACTGGGCTCGGATCCGGGCTGAAGTGCGCGCCTGCGACTTGTTTCGCTTCGACTACTACTTGCGGAGCCTGTCGGCCGCGGACTTGGGCAAACGGTGCGAGACCTTGATGCGGGAAGCGGCGAAAGAGCTGGCGGAGCTCGAAAAGCGATCCAGCGCGCAAGACGACCTCAAGCAGCGGCTCCACGCGGAAGTGGTGGCGGCCCTGCCGGCGCTGTGCCTCGGGGATGTGAATGTGAATGGCGATGCGCCGAGCGAGTCGGCAGCGAGTGCAGGGGCTGCCACTGGAGGAACCGCAGCAACCGCAACGGACACCGGGGCAGGAGGTGCCGGGGCAGCGGACTCAGGTGCCGCTGACTCAGCCATGGACGAAGACAAGAGTGGTGGCGACGCTCCAGCGCCCGGTACCACCGACAGCACCAGCAGCAGCAGTAGTGGCAACGGTGATGGTAGCAGCGCACCTCAGAGCACGCCACATGGGTCAGACGCTTCTGCAGCAGCGATTGCCGATGCACGGGCACGGCTGTACGTGGAATTTGCCGCCCGCCAGGAATCGGAGCGGCTCGAGCGAGAGAGCGCCGAAGCCGCGGCTGCGCAACAGCGGGCTCTGGCGATGCAGCAACAGCAGCAGCAGCAAGGGAACGACGACGGCGGCAACAGCGGTGCACCTGGCAGCAGCAGCGGCAACAACAGCAATGGGGGCACAGGTACGAGTGGTGGCGGTGGAGCAGGCTCGCCCAAGCTAACGGCGCCAACTGCCACTCAGCGGCCTGAAAGTGGCGGTGGCGACGAGGAGGACGTGATGGGGCGCGACAGCGGGCGGTTCTTGATGCGGCCCGTGACGGCGGAGCAGCTGCCAGCCCTACTGCACGTGGTGTACACTTTGAAGTCGGACGCGCGGGAAAAGATTGTAATGGAGTTCCTCAAGTCCCACCCCCAGGTGTCGAAGCGGCAAGTGGAAGCGAAACTGGCGGAAGTGGCGCTGAAGGAGCGCCGCGGTACCGAGCGCGCGTGGTGGCTCAAGCCCGAGTACGAAGCCCAGTACTTCGCCCATGTGCCGAACGCAGCCCCAAGTGCTGCTGGCGCTAATGCTGCTGGGACTACTGGTTCGGTTGACGCTGATGCTACTTCGCCGAATGCTCAGAGTACTGGGTTGCGAGCGGAGCCTTCATTGGATGCCTCTTCGTCTTCTTCAAGCACAGCGGCAGCAGCGCCATCGGGTGAGCGGCCTCACCCAGCTTACTCGGCCAAAGCGCTGTTTCGAAAGCACCACTTGCCAGGGGTCAAGCAGGCGCTGGGCCCGAGCGTTAGCAAAATGGACTACAAGACGGAGTTGGACCGCATGTGGGAGTCGACTTCGGCCCCAGAGCGTGCCAAATTTGACGCCCTTGCCCAAGCTGATGAAGAGCGCTACCAGCACGAAGTGGCCGCTTTTGAAGCAGCTGCTGCTGCTGGAGGTGCGCAGAAGCGATCAGCGCCGTCTCCAACCGCTGGAACGACTGGAGATGACCGTGCATCGCCTTCGGGGCTGTCACAGATTCCCAAAAAAAAGAAGGCCTGAGATAGGTTAGGCCCAAATGAGGCCAAGGGTCGCGTCTGGCGATTTCCATACTTCATAGCGCGAAGTGCCAGTGCCAGGTTCATGTACGTGCTTATATTACACTTTACAACCACAGATGGCCATGCTACATACGAAATAACCTACTTATGAATAGGCCATACCACACCCCAGACAAACTTACTTCGGTTTAGAGTTATAGTTAACAACAAACAGGAAACAGGACAGGGTTAGGGTCAATGTTCATGCCAGGTTAGGAATTCCGACGCGCAAATCACGCGGAAAGTGAATTTACAATCTCCACGCGTGAAAACGCAACCTTTTGTTCATGTGGCTTAGGCTTAGGCCTAAAATTCCAAAAATATGTTTAGTAAGTGCTTACTAATTACTAAATTTGCGTTAAAGATCAATATCACCCCTATTGGCCATGGTACACGCAAAGCGAGGTGCGGTTCCCCCTGTCTGAGTTCATACAGGCTTACCACTTTGGCCCGATATTTTGAGCATATCGAGGGGAAAACTCGATGCCAAGAAGCACGAAACTCTATTGAATTTGTTGCCCAGAACACGCCAAAATGGCTCGAAATCCACAGTGCAGCCGAGCTGCGCTAAAGGATGACTTAAATCGATATTTTTACGTCAAGCGGACAAGATTTTTCATGGATTTACCCCACTGTGCTCTTGGGTACACAACGTGCGACATATCCATAATTACTATGATCGATAAACCGCAATTACGATGTAACATGGCCAAGAAGGGCACAATTTTCCGCTTTTACAGAAAGCGACCACCCTTTAGCTGCCAGTTAGACGACAGTGCGACTGGCGACTGGGGTGTGCTTTCGAAAAGGCAAATGAAAAATAATAGCACCCATCACTTCCATGGCCACTCGGGCATGTGCGCCTGATTAGCTTCTTAGGTCTAGTTTGCGCTGCTTTGCTTTTCTTCTCTACCTGTTAGTCTTCTAATTCCGGCCCTTCGGGGCCTGTCTCAAAAATAATAGCACCATAATTCGTAAATTCCAAATCGAACTAATGCAAACTCAAATGGCACAGAAGCCAATGCTACGGGAAGAAGTGGGAACGCGCGTGCGTTGCGCAAACAAAGCAATTGCGGAATGATTCACGAGGGAGAAGGGCATTGGCCAAATTCCTCGGAAAATTTGCAAGTAGCGAGGTATTTGAGGGTGCTGCGCACTCCGCAGAACAATAGAGAGGAAGGCGCGCGAGCAAATAAGCTTGTGACGTGCGGAACACGAGGTCCACTCGGCAGAGGTCAAAGTGGCCAAGGCGGTCCCTCCACCTTAAAAGGATGTCGTCTACGTATACCCCGAAGAGTGCAGGTTCCGCGCTAGTGATCGGCAAGATCGCGCTGATAATGCTTGTAGCTGCCGCCAAAATAATTAAAGACCTCCATGGTGCCTGCCTTTGATCAAACGGGAGTCTCACGGATAACTCAAGTACAAAGCGGTGCTGCAGATTCATAACGGATGGGTTCATCATCTGTCGGTGGCCTGAAGTTCCTAGGAATCCGTTTCTTCCCTGATGCCCACCGTGTATGACTGTGCCTCACAGACGGGCCGCCTCTTTTGAAGTCCCACTATACGATTCTGGATTCACAGCCATGAGCTCCGGTGTCAGAGTTCCGTCGGAGTTTGCAGTCCATACTCTCCTCGAAATCATCCTGGACAACCACTCACAGACAAAGACTCATGTACGGAGTTAATTTAAACGTGTTAGCGGAAAGGCATGCCGCGTTACACTTCAAGGCGACGCAACTACAAGCCCGTGCGGTGGATGCTGCGCCAAGAATTGACGACTCGAACGTGATGAAGAGGTAAAAATTGCACGACGGGTCGACAGGTCGTAAACACCTTATCTCACTAAGTTTGAGATCCCGGTTGCACTCGAAGCGCTTCCGGGAGGTGCTGGGCGGCGGACCAGCACCTCCTTTAAGGCTATATTTCGTAAATCGATCTGCTGTAAGCACCTCTTATTCTCTCTACTTGTCAGCGTTAGTCGTCATCGTCATCAGCCTTCTAATTCCAGCCCCTCGGGGCCTGTGTCAAATAAAGCCGAATGCGACTAAAACCCGATACGCAAATATGGGGCATGTCGCCCTTCAAATTTTACTTCTCTCTACTTTATGAGAGCCACGAGGCCACGTGCTGCGAGCTAAAGGTCCCAGCGGTTTCGTTTGCTATCGGATTCTGAGTTCCTGGGTTTCTGGCCGTCTTGAAAATGCGGGTTTGTAGTGACCTTCTCACTTCTTACCCTGATTGCAAATGGAAAACCCGATTTCGACTTTAAGTTCAATCCCCTTATCCTTGTTTCTTGGATTTGTGCGTGCCGGCATCCTGGGACTGGAGCGCATCCGCCCTCGAAGCAGGGTGGTAGAGCTTTGTGATTCGAGAAGCTTCCGACAGACCGACCGGCGGTGACGCACTGTCAACCTGTACGTACGCTGTTCCAATTTTTGCTGTTCGCATTTTATTGAACATTCAGCAATACCACGCTAGAACTACTGGTTAAGAATTCGAGTTGTAGACTGCTGCAGTAAGAAAATGAGTGATGATACCGACGCTCGCTATGCACAATTCCTGGGCGGTGGAGGCGAAATGGATTCGATGTGGCTCCTGTGAGTTCAGTGTCTTTCTTTTCATCTGTAGCGTGCCATAACAGCCATGCCCTGAAGCTAACGGCAACATTCGATCATTCAATGCGACGAATCTCCTGGAGCGTTCTTGATCTTGCAAACATATATCGTTGAAAATGATAGAACTGGCAGTTAGACAAGCTCCCTTGTAACTGGTCGCTTCAGCTCGGTGCCTTTGTACCATAATTCTTGCACTTCGACTCACCTTGTTTGAACTGTGCTCCATTTTGACGACGAATCTCTCGCACAACTTCTGCTCACTGCGCGATGACGAAGTATCGGTTCCATCCTCGTCTTCTTCGTAAGTTCTTAGCACATCTAGTGAATTTATTTCATACCTTCGAGTTCGAATTTACCCACGCTGTTTACTTTCTCATTTGTTGTTGTTGGCTGAATACTGAACGCAGATGCAAACGGGCTTTGCGATGCTCGAAGCTGGCCTCGTGTCGCCCAAGAACACGCAGAATATCTTGTTGAAAAACATCATGGACGCATCCATCGGTGCCATCATGTTCTTTTTCCTTGGCTTTGGCATTAGCAACGGCGCGGGTGCTCAGGTACGAAACTAGAAGTGCTTAGCTAATGGGATCGTTCCTTGAAGTTTCAGGGAGTAGCATATGGTCCTCGTGTTAGTCTTCTTCCAGAACCTTCAACACGCACTTTCACTTCCTTCTGATTCTTGTCTCGACAACCTATAGGTTGGCTCAGTGGTGGGCACCAGCCATTTCGCTCTTCAGCTGGAAGACTTCAATGACGGCACCGGTTACTCCTACGCAGGTTGGCTCTTCCAATGGGCTTTTGCGGCCACCACGGCCACTATCGTGAGCGGCGCTGTGGCCGAGCGGTGCACTTTTACAGCGTACTGCACTTACGCCACGCTCCTCACCTCGTTCATTTACCCCGTTGTCGTGCACTGGTGCGTTCGAGGGCTTTGTGAGCAATTTCATTTCTAAAGCAGGAATCATTATAATGAGCACGCAAATGAATTCCGCTCTCTTTCTTCTTTGACTGTAATTCAGTTACAAAACGCTGTATTTGCACCATTTATTTTACTGAATTATTGCTTGCCATTCGATTCAAGTGACTTTTGCGCTCCTCTTTATGTATGTCCACTTGGTGTTTTTTTAACCATGGTTGACAGGGGTTGGAACGCCGATGGCTGGGCCTCAGCGTGGCGTGAAGAAGAGCTGCTGTACGGGTGCGGCCTGACTGACTTCGCCGGCAGCGGCGTAGTGCACATGACCGGTGGGGTGGCCGCGTTTTGGGCTTGCTTTTTTTTGGGCGAGCGGCGGGACAAATTTCCAGAATTGCCTGGGTACGCGTTCGTGTTTCAGTGCCTGGGCACTTTGATCCTGTGGTTCGGGTGGTTTGGCTTCAACGGCGTCTCTACCCTGTACATCGTGGGCTACGGTCAGGTCGCCGCCAAGGTTATGGTTTGCACGACTCTTTCCGCGGCGGCGGGCGCGGTCTCCAACTTGTACCTCAACGCACTCTGGGACAAGTACGGCGCCCAAACCGACGTCCACTTGACGGTGCGGCTCGGAAACGCCACCAACGGGGTCCTCTCGGGCTTGGTGGGGATCACTGCTGCTTGCAGTGTGGTGGAGCCGTACGCGGCGCTGATCATTGGCGCTGGCACCGCGCCCGTGTACATGTTTACGTCCAAGATGCTGGCGCGCGTGCCGTGCTTCGGGGCCGACGGGAACTTCGGGACCGGCACCATCGATGACGTCATCGACGCGATTCCTGTGCACGGCTTCTGCGGGATTTACGGCGTCTTAATGGCAGGTTTCTTTGCTACGCCGCACAATTACGGCATGGCGTACTACTCGGCTCGCGCAACCGAGTGCGCAGGCGTCTTTTACGGCGGCAGCGGTAACATGCTGGCGGCGCAAATTTTGTTCATTTTCGCGAACCTGTGCTGGACTTCAGTGTGCTCGATTTGCGTGTTTGGGGGGCTCAAGTTCGTCGGGTTGCTCCGGGTGGCCGCGGACGTGGAAAGCGACGGTATGGACGTCTCGGAGCATGGCGCGTCGGGCAACGGCAACTATTCGATCAGGGAAGTAGAAATGCCGAGCAGCATGAACCCGGCCCAGGTCCCCGTCAAGGCTCCTCGGAAATGAGCCGACAAATAAGAAGTGGAAAGCGCTTTCCGTTTAGACAAAGCGCAAGTGCAACTGAAGTCAGCCTCCAATGGACACTGACCCGGCACTCGCCCTATCCCTCGCATAGCTCTTTCAGGCGGGGGATAGGTTTCCCTGCGGAGATCTGGTGTCGTAAATAAAAGGCGGATCTGCATTGCTTTTAGCTCCGACTCGCCCTTTTGCAAGTTTCCCCTTCTTTTTTGATGGCTGTAAAGAACCTTTCGCTTCGTTCTTGAATTAAAGATTAAATCTGAATCTGAAGACCTAGGTTACGATTTACGCCGTGAATTACGCGGGGAAGTAATTTTTACCAATCAGACGTAAATGACGTCACAAAATTCCGCGCATACTTTAGTGACATCACCGCAGAATCTCCTTGAATCTTTTGGCTCATCCGCGCAACAACTCTTCGTGGTAGACTCCTTTGCACGGTACCCATGCCGGCAAAGCGTAGCACTTGCCTCTGGGCACAGACCACGCCCAGCAAAAGAAGGGCAAATCGAACACAGGCAGAAAGGCAGAAAGGCAGTGAGCTAGTGAAGTAAGAAGTAGGGAAAGGAGTTCCGAAGCAGGGCACAGCCGCACAGCACCACCGAGGAATACCAAGAGCCCGTGTTTTAACGATTTTTACCGCGCGTATGGCACATAAATTACGCGTAAATAACGCGTAAAGTAAAAAATGAGCTCGAGGCGCGTAAATTACGCGTCAACGTAAATCGCACCCTTGCTGAAGACTCGAAGCCTATTTATAAGTGTGAGTATAAAGTAAGAGAGTACAGTAGAAGCATCAGAAGCAAGAATAATCCGATTTGCGATGTCGATTTCATTCCCCAACGAAGTTCTGAAGATTCGTATGTCTCTTGTTATCGAACCTCAATTACGGGCTCTCGCCAGTACGAATAAGAACTAACCTGGCTGGCTCCTGGCTCTATGGCTCCAAATTCATGAACCGCGGCCCATGCGCGGATGTCCACGCCAACCGCTTCGCATAGGGTAGTTTCGTGTTGAACTCCTTACTCCCAGTCGCAGGGCGGATGTTCCGAGGAGCTTCTCGTTGCTGATTCCAAACCATATCCCAAGACGCCCAAGACACCCTTTAACCCTTTTAGCACCACTCAAAAACAACCAGGGTGAATAGACCGCGATAGAACGATACATAGGGGCGTGGCTGGAGCTACAAATAAGGCCGCCTATTCAAATTGCGATAAGGGTGATTAGCTAGAGACGTAGGACGTACGAAAAACTTACGAAAACGAAATCTTCTTTTGAGCTGCACTCTCAGAGCTCGGAGGAGCGTGCCACTTTGGACCGCTACCATCACTTCCATGGACACTCGGACATGTGCGACTGATTTGCTTCTTAGGGTTAGTTTGCGCTGCTCTGCTTTTCATCTCTACCTGTTAGTTAGCCTCCTAATTCCGGCCCTTCGGGGCCTGTCTCAAAACGCGTTTTCTGCACTGCACTCTCTGATGAGCTGATGAGCCAACAACTACTCCCTGTAAATGCTCTTCTGAAACAAGACTTGCTCTAATTTAGTACACGAAGTCAAAAGTTGCTAAAAAAATGTCGCTTCGCAGCTTGGCTCGGGTTGCATGCGCTGCGCGCCCGCATGTTGCGCGCAGGGCACTGTCGTCAGCTGCCCCTATGGTTTCAGACATTACAGTTAAAGTGAACTTCGTTGAGGAGGAGGTATGTGCCCCTGCCATCTGATTCTGTACGCAATGTGCCCACGCTTACGCGTTGCCAATGTTGTTACGTACGCCCTCATGTGCCGGCTTCCTTATTGTCGCTGGCGGCGCGCGGACACAGGGCTACCGCGTAACGGTTCCAGGGCGAATTGGCCAGACTATCTACGACGTTGCTGTCATGCACGGGGTAAGTTCGATGCGACGACGTAGTTTGACTGGCACTTATGCTGTCCAATCGTTGACTTGAGTCCCTACATTGGCACCAGTAGGGTAGCCACGGAAAGGCTTGCGTACTGCATCAGCTTAAATACTTTGATAGTCAAAAATTTCTCTTGTGTGCTTCATGTTAAACTCTGTCGCTTATCTTGGTGCCTTGTTCTCTTGGGACTGCCATCCTGTCATTCACTTACCCCCAACTTCCCCATTGAAACCCTGGCAGATTGACATTGGGTATCAGATTGTAGGCGACCCTGTCTACAAGATTCACAGCGAGCGGTGGACAGAAGATTTGTTTGGCGAAGGCCCTCAGTTGGGCTACGACCATGTGATGCTTCCCGGAGAGTGGCGGGACAAAGTGCCGCCGCGCGCCACCTTCGAAGAGGACTTGATGAAGTCCGTTTGGGACAAGGATGAAGTCACTGACTCATCGCGGCTTGCGTGCTGCATTGAACTCACAAAGGAGCTTGATGGCATCATTGTTTACCTGCCAGACCGCGTCCTTGACGACGCCATTTAAAGCCTTCGCGGTCTCCTCGGCCAAGAGTACCATTTAAGAGAAGCTTATGTGCAGGCGCTGTCTTAAAAATCAGCATTTGATGCGCCCGGCGACTGCGTTCTCTGCCCCGTTGGTATTGTTATGGCCCTTGTGAAATCCCTTGTTGTTTGTAGTATATGAGCGAGGAAGTTTGCGCATTTGGATTATGCAACAATGATTTTTATTAAAGCGAATTACAGATTTTAGGTTTTTGCTTTTAGCCGACCAGTTTCCAGTCGCATATTTTATAGCCTACATAGGTCCCACAATTTAGTAAGATTTGGCCGGGATTCAAGAAGAAACAAGTCGGTTTATGCTGCATGAGATACTGATGAGCAGAGCAGCTAAGCAACAACCACCAACCAGAAACCCAAAACCAAAACTTTATGCGCATCAAACCGCGATTGCGATACAATACAGGCACAGTGAAACGTGAAACTATAAACCGTGTGTGTTGATTCTTCCTTTCCTGGGCTTCCGTTGCGAGTTCAAGTGGGGCCCTGAAGAGAAGAAGTATCTGCTTTTTCAAATAAGTTCAATGGCAGGGCATAGATGTAGCATCTGATGATCGGCCACATCCGCTCTGATGAGCGGCGAGCTGGGTGCTGCTGCAGTTGTTTGCCAGCTGACTTGCGGAAGAGTATAAGGCATTTGCAAGGAATTTGAAGAGTAGCATGCTCACTTCAGTCCCGAAAAATCTTCTGAAGTCCATTGGGTAATTGCTTTAGGCAAGAGGACCGTCACCCCAATGAGACTTGTTCTGAAGGTTACACTCGTCTGCTGCCGGAATTTCTAAAGAAATTCACAGTAGAGAAGACGAGACGGAGATCCCGCACTACCAAATCCACTAAAAGAGCGTCCCCAAGGAAAGCTTAATTCATTCCTCAAGAGCCTTCAGCCCTTGAGGAGTTTAGGAATGAGCCAAGGCAAACATAGTACCGCTTTTGGATGGCTGAGAGAACCACAGGCGACTTCTTGGGAATGCGATGTGCCAGTAAAAAAGAAAGAGCCACTAAGCACTAAGAAATGATTCTCTGTAGTAAGGGTGGGGTCGTGAGTCGTGAGCTTTGTCGTTGTGTGGTTGCATTAAGGGTGATCAGGTTTAGACAGATCACCCTTGGTTGCATGGTCCCATCACGCTCGTAAAATCACGTTTTTTCTGATTTTTGGGCACTTTTTGGACTCCTTTTTACCGGCTCTCTTTCACGCCAAGAAGACGAAGCACGAAAAGAAGACGAAAAGATCAAAAGCCATCCCGGCATCTCCTCCGCCAACAAGAAGGGCCAGCCGCTGGGGTCGCCGAGCAGAGCAATATGTCAGACAGATCACCCTGGTTGCATGGTCCCATCACGCTCGTAAAATCACGTTTTTTCTGATTTTTGGGCACTTTTTGGACTCCTTTTTACTTTTTACCGGCTCTCTTTCACGCCAAGAAGACGATGCACGAAAAGAAGACGAAAAGATCAAAAGCCATCCCGGCATCTCCTCCGCCAACAAGAAGGGCCAGCCGCTGGGGTCGCCGAGCAGAGCAATATGTCCAAGTCTGGTGATGGTGCCGGCATGGTGGAGAACACGAGCATGACTATGGTCCGCATCGAGAGTCCGGAGTTTCGAGCTAAGAAGTGAGTAATGTCATTTGGTTTGTATTCCGATTCAGAGGCATACTACTATCAAACAAAAACATCCACTAGACCATTGCCTTGGGTCGCAAATGCCGTAGAAGCTCTTCAGACTCTTTGTGACACTACAACGTGTCAGCACTAGTCGACTGGGTTCTTGTGTGGGCGCTACGATCTCGAAAAATTGTTTCGTAGACCTTCTCATGCGGTGTTTGACCAGCTGGCTGGCATAAGACCATCAAAGAAAAATGTTTGGAGGATTTGTCAGGATTTACTTCGCTTCTAGTGAGCATCGTGTGCAGATGCTTTCCTCGATCCAAGCAATTTATATTGCATTTCTTTTCCCTGCTTGGTTTGTAAAAATGATTCGCGCATTTAATTGGCTCGCACATGCCTACTGCATGCACACAGGGGCCCTCTTCTCCTCTTTGCAGCATGGTGCGTCGCGCTCATCATAAGTTTCAGCGCTGGTGCCGCAGGGCCCCCAGTGCTCGTGAAAAATGGCAAGGGTGACAACGTTGTAAACTTCACTAACATTGGTGACAACTACACGAAAGTGGAGAACGGCACTCTGGTGTTCATGCACCTCCACCCAGGTAAAGCTTGTCACTAGCACATATTATTGCCGGGAGTTTGAGCACAAATGACATTGTTGTTGAAAACCTGCAGCCTAGGAGACTTCAATGACATATAGACCATGCTTTGTTGCACGCGCTTGATGATATTTTCTACCTCTTGTTTCCGTGGCTCTTGCTGCCTCCTGGATTCTGTGTTTGCAGTGCAATACAAGCAATTTTTCGTGATCAAGCTCAAGATGATGCACCCGGGCTACTACCCCGAGTACACCAACAACCACTCGCTGAACCCGCAAGTGTTCGACGAAGGCATGCACTACTACCAGCGGTGGGCGATATCGTCGCGGACGATGCACGGTGGGAAAGACGGCGTGACGGAAGACATCATGGACTCGTGGAAGACCGAGGGCCCCTTAGCCTACGCCAAGCACCACGTGTCCAAAGTGCACTGCCACCATGAAAGCAAGTACTGCGAACCGGTGAGTTTATTGTCGGGAAAGCCTTTGCCCTTTGGTTGTTTTTGTGTTGATGCTTTTCCCACTGAGTTTTCTTTCCTTTTCGGCCTTTCTTCTTTCCATACCAACTCTTATGCCTCATTTTCTCCTTCTTGTTTACGATTCAACTTTCACTGTCTATCTTCGGCCTTTCTTTCTTCAGATTATGATGTACAACATGGACCACATCAAGCAAGCTGGGTACTATTTCGAAGTGTTCATCGAAAACGCTCCGAATGGCCTCATCAGTTCGGAGTGAGTCTGCGCCTGCGTATCTTTTCGCTGCTTGCCTTTTCTCCTTGTCTTCCTTGTTGTTCCTCTACGCTTATCTTGTTCGAGCCTCCTCCACCATTTTAATCCCATTATCTTGATCCATGTCAGCACCTATTCACAATGCCCATCAGCTTCTCGCTATGTTAATTACTCGTCCTCGATAGAACGCGCAGACAACAAATTATAACATTCCTTCTCTTGTGTATCTTTGCTCCCCCTGTCTTTTGGGCCTGTCTCTCCCTTCGCACACGGCAGTTACTACGACGATCACTTGGCACCCTTTAGCATCGTAGTCACGACCATGCAGCCCGCGTACACGGGCTTTGAACTGGGCTTCAAAGCCTTCTTTTTGGTGGCCACCCTGCTAGTCATGTTCATGCCGGGCGTGGGCTACTTCCCAGCTCTGGCCAAGACCAACCCCAAGGAACTGGCCTCGAACCACTACTGGATTGCCTTCTTGCTCTTTGGCCTGTGCTGGTACAACGAGCCCTTCATGGTGTTCCGCGTCAACTCGTACAAGGCCGCGGACGGCCTGGAAAAGTTTCACATCTTTTGCTCCACGGCGTTCCTGGCGTTCCTGCTGTACTATTGGCTGGTGATGATGGACGACGTGCGGATTCGGGCCATGGGACGGGGGGGGCTGCAGTCCATGATCCCTTGCGATTTGGTGCACCGCGCTGTGGCGGCCACGGGGCAAGGTCCCGTTCCCAACCCGTTTGTGCCGGGGGGGTTCCGAACCGCCGAAGACCACGTCGCTTTTGCGGTGTTTTACTTGCCGAAAATGGTCCTGGTCTTCATTTTGTGGTGCCTGGTGTTCGGCTCCTACACCGCGCTTGCGGCGTACCGGGAATTTGACCCGTCTTACCAGCCGTACAACGACTCGTCGGCAAATGGCAAGAAAGGCTTCCTGGCGCTGGGGATCGCGAGCGCGGTTTTCTTTGGGGTCTACATCATTTGGATGGCGGTGCTGGTGGTTTGGTCGGGTCTGCTCTTCGCGCACCTCACGAATTCCTACAAGTGGCTCTCGGGCCTCACCATTTTCACCATTATTCTCACCTTAATCGGGTGCTTCCTTGGGATTGCGTACCCCGTGCCGTCCTCTGCGTTCGTGTTTCTGGGTTTTTACGGCATGATCAACGCGTACGTGTGGATTTTAGCGGTGGCCTGGACCCCGCAGCCGTCGAACCACAGCAAGTTGGGCCTCGCAAGCGACATGGAAATGACCTCGGTGGACCATGGGCCCGACAGCGTTGACTTTTCGGACTCGAACAACCGTGCGGTGATTTAAAAAGCGACGTTTGAACGACGAAGTCGTGCTAAAAATCTGATGAAAGGCCAAGGGTAAACTGCCGTTGCTGCTGCTGCTGCTGCTGCTGGAGTTCCTGAAGAGGAGTCTTTGAAGTAGGGTTTCGTTCTGTGCGCCCAAGGGAAGGGTTTTGGACTTAGATGGCTGCTTGGCCTGTCAGACAAATGACATCAGCGCACTTCCGTTAGCGAATAAACCCCTGATATTTAATTACTGGTATTTTCCCAGGACCGAAGGACCATACATATATTTTCCAAACAAACCACATACGAATATGACATATGTGCTACGCGCCTTGCGAATTATACATACCATAACCCATATGCGAATACGAAACCGGGGCGAGTGTTCCGAGAGGCGGAATGGACTTATGGCTATTGAGCTGCGAATCCAATGGCAGCGTCTCAACTCGAGTGCCACTCACACTCACACCCCCTCGTACTTTTTTCTTTTATTCTTTATTAGATAGGGTGAAACTTTGCGAGTTTTATTCGGTGAACTAACCCATTTTTTAAGTAGCTAGAAATTTCAAGTGCTTCCTCTTTGAAATGCGGCTACTTTAGCGTGCTCATGAGCCAATGCAGCTCGCTCAGCATCCTCGTCTCGATCGAGCAATAAAGTGCGGAGCGCTGCAGCAATGTGTGGAGCCGCGGCCCAATCACCATTGTAAACTTGGCCGTTGGCAGCTGATGAAGATTCTCCATTTGAATGGCGATAGGGGTCCAATAAAGTCACGCCACTGATTTGGTCTTGCTGTGGCGGCAGCGGTGGCGGTGGAGAGGCTAATGGCGGCGGTTGAGCAGCTGAAGGCAGTTGAGGAGGAAAGCGGGCCTGAAGGCGCCCTTTTGCCGCGTCCATACGGCCCGAAAGTTCCATTAGAGTATCTAGAGTTTCTTTGATAGAGATGGCGTCTGGTTCTTCTTCTATATCCTCTCCATCATCTGAGCCTTCAGGTTCCGAACCCTCGTCCTCGGAAGCCTCTGTCTCGTCGTCTGAATTGTCTTCATCGCTATCACCTGAATTCACACTCGACATCGTGGCCTAATAGATCACCACGTCTCTTAGACCTGATTATGAAGGTTTGATTAATTGCTGCAACGTTCTTCGTAGCTTTGCAGCTATGTCTATAGTAAGCAGTCAAAAAGCTAGGTTTGCAGTGCCACTGCAGACCCGCAGATGAACAGAAAGACAGTTTCGTGAGAGACGCCACACTAAAATACGTCAAACTTTTGACCCAAATACATCAGTGAACTCCACAATTGCAAAGGAACGTCAACAAATAGCAAAAAGCCGCGTATTGATAAGACCTTCAGAACTTCAGAGCACTTCTGACTGGGCTAAGGACTAAGTGCCCTTGTGCGTAATGCAAGGCCCATTTTTGCTCAGTAAATACGCCAATACCGCAAATTACGTCGTATTAGGGCGCATTCCCACTATAGATGCATTACAAACGCCGTTCGCCGTCAACAGGTGCACATTTGATAATGTGTTTGAGATAACGCCAGCAGAGAAGAGAATGAATTACAGCGCACTTGCCAAGTCTTACGAGGAAATATTTCAGATATTTTTTTTGTAGAGCCTAGCTGTGATCAGTAACCAAGAAAACCGCTGGTTTTCCGGGTTTTTACCCACTTCGACTCAGCAGAAGATCCGGTAATTGCTTATTGCACTGAAGGAAAACCCAGAAGCCTTATGGGGTTTCTTGGTTACTGGCTGTGATACTGCGGGCAAGAATTTAAAACCATGAATTATAGGGGAGTACTTGGGGATACTTCCATATTTTAATTTCTTATGCGGCACAATGCTTTAAGAGGAGGTTGATGTGCAAGCACCCGACAGAACTAAGTTTCTTTAACTAGAAACCTAGAACTGTGCATTCGAAAGAGGCAAGGCTCTTGTTTTATGAAGAGATCCATTGTTTTGCTACTTCTATACGGACAGCTGCTTCGTTCGCCTCTTTTATGAGCTTGTATCAAAGCTTCAAGCCCCAGAAAACCGGACTAAGCCAAGAAGTTCTGTGATATATGCTAATTGAAGGGGCTTCGATGCCTCGATGATTACCCAAATAAAATACTTGTTACTAGTGACCACTCTCCTAACCCCAGGCCCGTAAGTAAGTGGTCGGCTGCCTTTGCATTACTTGAAAATAGAAGAATGAAAAGTCAGACATGTCTTGGGTCTTGGTTCATGGTACGATTCGGTGGCGTCTCTACTAGACAGCGGAAAATTGACCGGAGAGGCATGATGTTAGCCCAGATTGGGCTCTATTGTTGACAGAGAGCAGCACCTTCACCAGGTCGATTTCTCTGCTAAAGACGCCGAGCTTCCTGAGTTTACTTCTTCTTAGCATTGAGGCCTTCAGCGAGGAGCGCCATGGTGGGGTCCGCTGCCTTTTTCTTTTTCGCTGGTGCTGCCGCCTTTGGAGGCGCCTCAGCAGCTCCGGCAGCTTTGCTGCCCGCTGCCGCCTGATCAACAACATACCACACAAAACGGCATTGAGAAGTTGAATTTACTTACAAGTGTAGCTTCGAAGAGAGATGCGGTGCAGCTGTAAATAAAACAACCAAACGCGGCTGCTGCTGCTGCTCCTGCTGCTGCTGCTGCTGCTGCTGCTACACGAATGAAGACCTCTCTTAAGATTGAAAGCAAAATAGATCAAGAGGGTGAATGAGCAGCATAATAGATGAATTCGGTACCGCGAACGCTTCGGCAGATGCTTTCGCCTCAGCGTCTGCCTTAATTTTGGCTTCTTTAGCTGCTATCTTCGCGGCAAGTGCAGAAGCATTGCTGCGACAAAAGAATACCGGATGGAAGGAGAAATGGAGAGGTCAAGATTTTACGGTAAAGAAAAAACGAGAAGTGTACCATAGAGCTGAAACAGAATAATAATGGCGATCTCTCAACAAAGCTGTGCTTCGAAGAAAGGTTCTGCGAACATCCCTTTTGGCGGTGCCCTTGAAACGTGAGCAGTTGTCTGATTAAAGTTGGCGGTAGCGTTACCTTTCATTTCGTTGCTGAACGTTCCCTCCACCGGCACCTTCTTGCTTGGCTTTATCAGCTTGTTTCTTCGCATTCTTCTCGCTATATTTGGCAATTGAGTAGTTCGTAAAAGGCGAACGATAAGTGTATAATGGTGAATCAACGTTGGAAAATTGTCGCCGAAGCGGAAGCAGAATGTAAACAGTTACGTCAAAGATACGAAATGCTCAGCGAGCTGGCTAGGTAGATAATTAGCCTTAAGCTAACCGGGCTAGGTCACGTTGGTTTCCGCGGGCCATTCTCGTGTTGACTGCCCAAGCGCGTGGGGGTGCGGCCGTAAGGAAGCAATCTGACTAAGATCTTAAGAATAGGAGCTGAGCAGCGAATACAGCACAGCGCATACGCATACGTTGCACATTTGTGGCGAACCCGTTTAGAAAACCGGGATTCATAGATGCAGGTCAATCTCGATTTTTAGTGTACATTGTCCGGACTTGAATTCGCCCAAAAACATAAGCCCCCCGCAGAAATATTGATATGAGCGTTTCATTGGTAGCTTTATCAAGCGAACTGTGCATCTAGCGCATTCACGAGACTTTGGCGGTTGAGTACGACCAAGCCGTGCATGACCACGTTGCCGTCGCGATTTCATTTTTCTGAGCCAACCTTGAGGGGGGAATTGATTTACAGAAGTACAGTACGCATTTTAGTCAGAGCCGAGTTCTAATTGAACACCTGACATGTGCCATAAACGACCTTTTAGTCAGTGCTGTATCGAGCAGAGGAGTATTTGGGTTTTCCCCGAAGATTTTTTCATCGGCTGGGAAAAAATCCGGATACAACAGCCCACTTCGGACCAGCACCATAACTTCCACAGCCACTCAGGCTTGTGTAGAATCCAATGTGAGCTGAATTGCTTTGTAATTCTGCACGCTGGCAGTCTAATTCCAGTCCTTCGGGGCCTATATCACAACAGGGTGAATACTAATACAACCGTGGACTTCTTGCCGGTTCAATCACCTTCTCCGTTCTCCTTCGGGCTCTGGTTTGGAGGGAACAAGGGCAAAAGCTGCCCAGTGCCCAGATGGGGGGCCTTCGATAAAGACGTTGCTGAGCAACTGGCAACTGGCTTAATTTTTCTTCTGTGGCTATGTAAATTGCTGTGCTCCTGATCGATATCTGAGGTGGAGTATAAAGCTAAGATAACAGATATGGTAACCTTCCTAACATCTGGACCACAAAATCATTTGGAATTTTGTTGGTGTGGTGGTTAAAGTGGGTTGGTAGTCCACCACCAGCCACCATAGAGAAGCGAATTGTAAGAACTGCCATATAATGAGCCAGCTGATGTCTGACTTCTGTGACCTATGCCAGCACAGCTGCCGAAGCTGCCGATGTGTTGATGTGAGAACAGTGGGGTTTGTAGTCTACTTTAGGAGCTGCAGAGCTATACAGTTACCTCGTTAGCGATACTTGGTCACTTCTCAGTCTCTCCAGATCAACACGATGGCTGATGGCATTATCAGCAGCCTTACATGAAATGGCTGAGAAGAGGGGGGATACAGATTCAGATACAAGGTGCAAGATGGCCATGATGCCCAATTGGGCAATTGATTTACGATTGAAGGGATATTTCGATAACAGAGCAAAGGTTTGTCTCTCTATCTTAACATTCGCAGCTCTCAGCAGAATAAACGTGGGCAAGATGCATAGGAACAGGCAAGTGGGACAATAAATAGAGGTCCTGTGGCGATAACGATTGCGCATCTGAATATGAGAACAGGGAACTGGGAAATGATTACTAATCCCATTATCCTAAACTTTCTTGGCCGATTATATTTAATAAATAACTCTAAATACATCTACTGTAAAAAGTATAGTCTCTAGTGTATTTAGCAGTGGACTTCTGCGGGCCATGGCCATGAGGGGCACTGGTCATAATTATAGTCAGCCTAAAAGCATGAAGTATAAAAGAAGTGCTAAAGCTAAAACTAAAAAAGAAGGATGGGTGTTGGGGTTGAGTTTAAAGACCTCGCACTACAGTAGCACTACAGTTCGCTTTGATGCTTTATCGTCGGGTGAAAGTGGCCCAAAAGTACGGCTGAAACTCTGCACCATTAAACATGAGGCCGAGGTACATGAGCACCAACATCACTACGGCAGCTGCGGCCGAGGGCAACACTTCCACAACGCGGCGCTTCCAGTTGCGGCGCGACCAGCGGTACAGGGACCAGATGCGGCAATACACCGCGGTGGCCAACAAGAAAAACACCACCGCACTTGCCTTTTCGAAGATCACGTACGCCAAGTAGAGGTCGCTGCAAAAACGAAAAAGAGAATCGGTCCACCCCACACCAAAATGATGAGAGCACAATCACGATATGAACAACCCAAAATCAGATGGAGGAAAAGATAACAACCAGAGGTATCTTGGCATATTCCCAAAAGCACCTTACCAAGTACTTCCCACCCCTTTCCCTCTCTCTGTCTCTCCTTTACGCATTCATCACCTTGCGTCGTATGGTGCCCCGCCTGCATCGTCAACGACAGCAGCATCGTAATCGTCGCTGTCTCGGTAGGTCGCGAGGCAATAGCTGATCAAGCTCGCCAGCATGCAAAGCGCAAACACGCCGTTGAACACGATGATGGCGCGCGTTCCCACCTAATGTAGTGCAAGACAATTGATTTGACGATAAAGACTCGACTGACAAGGCATTTGATATTTGAATTTGAATAGCAGAGAGGACAAACGAGTAAGTGTTGTTTGCTCATAAGGTGCATATTCATGTGTGCTCTACCAACGGGTATCATTATTCCTGACACAACACTCATCTACTCGTAATATTTCTTCCAACGCCGCGACTGTCGTGCCGACACATCAAGAGACATCTAAAAGAAGTCAGGTTAGAAAAAAAGAATCGAATGCGACTTGTCACTCACCATGCTTCGCAGGTACATGACTCGCAGCAACATCGCGTTGGACGCACAGTAAGTGGCCACCACGGTCCACGTCACGATGATCCCTACCCAGTCCACGGAGCTGTCGCCGTCGAAAGCGGACTCGTAAATGGCGACGAGAATGGACCGCACGAAGACCCAGAGCATCGCGCCCGTCGTGGTGTACACCCAGTGCACGCGCACCTGCGCAAGTCGAGCATTCGTGAGATGAAAATGAAAAAATAACCGTAAGAGATCGAGATGATAACTGGTACCCAAGACTTCGCAGAATTTCTGACGATTACGTAAGGCTTCATAGCCATTAAGGCCATGATAAGCTTGTCTTTCCCCCCTAACATGTCTTTCGTTTAATCGCCACATACCTCGTATTCTTCGCGGTGTTCTTCTACGCTCACAGGGCCATCTTGGTCCACCAGCCGGTGGCCTTCGCGCCCTAGCCACAAGCTCAACAGCGTCACAATCCAAGCGAGCCAATACAAAGGGTTGCACTTCACGCAGTAATGCGCTCGCTGTGTGGCCAGGGTCGGGTATTGGCGTTGGAAAGAGCTCGGGCAGAGCCAGTGGATGAGCATTTCGTCCGAGGCGTCGATAGCCCATAAGACGCGGCCCCATGCGGGCGAATGCTTCCCACCTGAAGAAGCATTGGCATCGATACTGCCTGCGCTTCGCTTCTCGTTGAGGTCGCTCGGGTCATCAATCAAAGCTCCCATGCCGTTGAAGGAAGCCCAACTGTCTTCCGCGGAGCCTGCATATTCACCTGAAGAGATTCGCGGCAGGATGAAATAACATAGATATTGGCAATCAGCCGACAAACTTACAAACTCCGCGCCTTGGTGACTTAAGTAGCATGCTTAACTTACCGGGCCTTTCATCAACGTCGAACCATTGGCTATCTCTCTGCTGAGCTGAAACTGACTCAAGATGTGTGATAGGGGGTAAGCACACTTCACTGGAGCGTGGTGTCTCGTCAATCATATCCTTGTTACGGTTATCAATAACAAGTGAAACAAATTGCAGATCACAGATATTCCTCTTCTGCAGCTAGGGAAAGAGTGGGCGTTTTATAAATGGCTTGGGCTTTGTGTCATAGCGCACATCGAATCATCCTAATTACGGCGTCACGGCTTCACGGCTAGCTACTATAGATAGGGCCAGAGTTGAAACAGGAAAATCGTGAAGAAACGAAACACCTACTTTTGGGGGGCTGTTTGGCATGAAACTCAAAAGTAGAAACGAAACAGGAAACTAGCTTCGAATTTACGTTTCGTTTCACGTGAAACGCACGCGGAGGGCGCTGGAAATGTTTCTGTTTCTATTCTTGAAACGAAGCAACGAATT
>Ga0307931_1000548_pt1 | contig 23798 bp, 27 predicted proteins | sample OrgLakmetageno47_FD_201816 | JGI IMG/M metagenome (GOLD analysis project Ga0307931, IMG submission 201816) | Saline water microbial communities from Organic Lake, Antarctica - #47 | ecosystem: Environmental > Aquatic > Non-marine Saline and Alkaline > Saline | place: Antarctica: Organic Lake...
CCGCCTCTGCATCCTGTGGGGCATTCATTGCCCCTGTTTCAAAGTCTGAGGTAGAACTCCTACGAAGCTCCACAGATTCAACGAGGCTGCGGCGCAATAAACTTGCTGTTGTTGCGACGTCAGGGTTACCAGACCTGTACTGGCTCAAACGACCCTGCATCACTGACGCAGACGACGGTTGCAATGCTGCCAAAAGCGCGGTGACATTCGGCTGCGAACACCCTCTGTCCGATGCGGGAGAAGAAGACGAAGACAGGTGGCAGCAACCATCGAGCGCGGCGTGAAACAGGTCTAGAGCATCCCGATGCCGCCGGTGCTGCCGCACAAGTGCCTGCAAAGCAGCGTTCACCAGCGGCAAATCATACCATACCGGTGCCAATTGCGAAAGATCATCTGCATGAGATTTACTGGCTCCTGCCACTACTATGGTAGGAGCCCCTGCCATCGCGCTTCCTTCAGAATTGCCATAAGTGTGCCGTGGCTTGGCACTCCTTCCGTTGCCATAAAAGTTAAAATAATGGGTAGTACCAGCCACAAGGCCGCGACGCAGCAGCCACAGCGGATCACTGCTCAATTCCGTCACTTCCTCTTCCTTGAGGCTCTTGCTGCGGTCTAAATCATGCCTGCCATCGCTACCTCTGTCACTGCTCAGGCATTTCAGCGGCGGTGCATCAGGTGCAGTCCAAGGAGGTGGTGCAGGTGCATTCGCTAAAGACCACAGGAGAGCTGCGTAGGTAGCTGCATCCGGTGCAGGTTTTTGACCACCCACATAAGTCGCACGGAGACCTTCGGTGAAAGCTTTGCCTGCTTTCATGAAATCGGAAGGGTCTGGAGACACGTGGAAATGTTCCGCAAAGAGCGCTATTGCAGAAGACGCCATCCCACGACGCGCAAACGCAGCGAGGCCCGAATTCAGGCCTACTCGATCCGGGACCACATCGTGCAACGGCATGATCTGATTCAAAATAGACCTAAGCGACATGGAATTTGTTGCGAAGTAATGGATGAGATGTGAATTAAGAGGTCAAATTCATGCCCTTTTACCTTCAAATGAATAAGGTAAACATTTGGTCTCATATTTCCTTGCAAATCTCGGCATGTTGATTTTTAAATCGGTTTATTAAACTTATCTTCCTTTAATCGCTCACCAGACGTCACTCTCGTAGCTTTGATTAAGAGCTTCCTCTGCTGTATCCGATCGATCTTCGTTGCCGCCACGCCGCCCGTCTTTAGCTGCGGCAGATGCAATCGCAGCAAGAACTGTATTGAAGCACCGAACATCGGGCGCTGGTCCTGGTGCAACACGTGAAACACAGAAAATAAGTTTGCAAACATATACCATAAATAGAATCCATTAAGATATGAAGAAATTAAGTACGGAGCGAAGGTTGATATCATTTATTCTACCAAAATATAGCAAAGTATTGCGTAGAATATCATATCATCAACATGAGCTCCTGACCTTGATCAAGCATCACATCCACCAGAGCCAGAGCACGATCAGGGCGGCCCAACATTGCGCATGCTTCCAAACCTATCTGATAACACAGCAGGTCTGGGCCTAAAACAGCGTCTTTGGAGTTTTCATCTTCAGCGCCAGTCTCACTCGATGAGTTGTCGCCATCGTCGAGAAAGTCGTCATCAATATCATCGAAAAAGTCATCGTCAATGTCACCTTCATCGTCGTCATCGCTGAGTGTACCACGAATACTTCTGCTCTCCTTTTTCCGAGAAGCCACAGCTTCTTCCCTATAGCACATCAAATCGCTCAAAATGGTTAGAGCTTCCTCGGCTCCTTCCGAATCGCCAGACGCTAACCAGGCGCGCATAGATAATGTAGCGGCCACCAACGAGTAGTCGTGTTCACTGGTCTTCAGCAGCCCACTCTTCTCGGCGTCGCGCAGCAATCCTAGAGCCGTGCGCCATTGCCCCGAAGACACGCAAGCATGGGCCGCAGCTGTGGCCGTGCAACCGTTCGGAGGCACGTCATTGCTCTCCATTCGTTGGAGCAACTCCAGTGCTAACTTGTGATGCCCAGTAGCACGTTTCACGGGATAGGTCGACGAGCACGATTGGTAACAATGGCGAGGGCGAGCACTGCACGCATGAATGGCAGTGGTGTACGAGACCACATCCGGCGCCAAGCCAGCTGCTTGCATTTTGTCGAGGAGTTGAAGTGCTTCTAAAGGCTTCTCTGCGAGAGCGCATGCATGCAACGCAGCATTACAAGCTACCACACCAACGCCTCGCCCTAAACCATGGGTTGCAATAGACTTCTTTTTCGGATCTTTGTTGGCCTGATCATCACCTTGGCCGTTAGCCTGGTTGCGAGAAGGCCTACGACGGTTCATATACTCGCGCTCTCGCTCAGCCCGCTGCCACAACCATTTGAACTCAATGCCAGATCCGTGGTCATCAGCAAGTCTACCAGCATTAGCATCAGCCATAGAGGATGGTGCTGGTGGAAGCGAGATGCTTGAATCGTTGAAGTACCCAACCAGAGCAAGTGCCTCTTGCCAATGCCCACTCGCTGCACATGCACTCACGGTTGCGCTAATGGCGTGCAAATTCCGTACTACTGGATTCGGGCGCCGGCGCTGATTGCTGCTACTACTGTCGTTGATCTGACTGTCATTGCCGGCTCCGTCTGTCCTTCGGTGAAGCATGCTACTAAGAGTAAATTGATCACCGCCATTTGTAATGTCACTGCCACTGCTGGACTGGCTACCTTCCTCTAATCGCCGTAAGAGCCCTACAGCAGTACGCCACCCTGGCTCTCTTTCTCCCTCTGCCCCTCTCACTCCTGCGCCTGCTCTTGTGCGTGCTCCAGCTACCGATGCTCCTGGTCTTGGACCCCTGCCATGTGATGGTGCACCACTGCTCCACCCGCCGTTCCCTGGTCCAGCATTTAAAGCTTCACTCATTGGAGTAGCCGCATAATCTGAGCTCGCAGCTTTGTCTTTGAGAACTCGTTGGAATTGGGCGCGCCGAGCACAGGCCGCAATCACAGCGCTGAAGCAATGGGCATTGGGAGAGACTCGGTAGTAAGTCTCCATTTCGTGCAGGAGTTCTAAAGCGGGAACTGCTTCGCCGGCTTGTGCGCAAGCTGAGAGAGCAGAGGCAAAGCACTGCACGTTTGGTTCGGCCCCGTAGCGCAGTTTCATGGAACGCACGGTGGATAGGGCCAAATCCCATCTAGGACAAAGGAGAAGAAAAAACAGAAAAGTTAAATTGATTACAGGGCAAGGAGGGCAGAATTGATTAATTGAGAATAGGGTAGCCAAGACTTTAAAATGCAATGCAATAAGCGAGAGAAATGACAAACACAAGACAGGAAGTGACATATCAAGGTGATCGATAGCGGCGATAAGATACACGCGCACACCTCGAAGCGCCATTTTTGGCCATCGCGTTAAGAGCTGCACCACAGGCTGGCACTGTTGGCCGGACTCCACTCGCTAACAGCTCCCGCCAGACGTCTAGCGCGGCTGTGTAGTCACCGCTTTTCACTAAAGCGTGCATCACCACGGTATAAGTGAAGGCGTCAGGTACGATGCCTGGCCCACACTCGTTCGCCTGTGCCAGAAACCCAAAACGAAAAATAGGCCAGGCAAGTAAGAAAGCTTAATTTAAATCTCGTGGCCACAGTGTGCCTCTAGGACAGTAGCATTTAATCTAGTGTCTGCCAAATCCAATCATCGGTTGAAGGCGACATCGTATTATATCTTTTCTTATCGAACAAACCTGGAGTGCTCGTAGCAAGTCTCGTGCTGCGTGACCACCTTCAAGCTCGCCCAACTTCTGAAGGCCTTGATTGAACGCTACCACGGGGTCATACGGGGTTGCAAACCCGCGCCTGGCTAGCCATGGCCCTTTCTTGGGTTCCACAGGCAGCGGCTGGCCATCCCATCTCGCAGCTTCTTCTTCCGTTAACTTTGGAGGCAGCACAATGTCGCTGAGGTCAGGTAAAGGCATACTGCCGCCCGTAGTACTGGATGCTGAGCCTTGACCCACGGCTGAAAAAGGGTCGAGTGAGCTTACTGGCGTGCTATTTCCTCCATCACCACCAGCACCTGCGCCTCCATCAGGCACGACACCACTGCCGGCATTTGGTAGTTCCTGCAGCAACCTTAAGTGCCGAGGGTCATTCACATGCGCACGAAGAAGCTTCCGAACCTCATCGCCGCTAGTAGCCGCACGCAGCGATGCAGTCATCGATTTTGGTCGGCGCCTCTGGCTACCGAACTGCCGCCACGTGGTGCCATGGGGCGCGTTCAAACAGGTCGGCTTCAGGTTGGGCTCAAATACGCAGGCGTGGCCATTCGAAACGAAGTTTCTAGCAACCTGCATATTGCAGCGCCCACGGGCTACTTCGACGAGGGAAGCAGCCATCAGCGTTGAAATGCTCCGAAAACGCTGCAACTACTAATTAGGGTTGGTCAATTGTAAAGGTCGTGGATAAGCCCAAGCGATGAACCAGAAGCAATCAAGACTGGAGGGGTAGTCTACAATGTATGCACTCCTATTTGGAGTAGACGTCGCCTGCAATGCTATCGTTGATGAAATAGCTAGCCGCAAAGGAAAGCTCAATGGCAATGACAAGACATCGCCATTTCCATCGACGCTGGCTGATGATCATCAGGCCTCACTAAAATATGTCAAAAATGACCTAAATTCGTCAATACCGTACTTACTGTTGGAATGCGATTTAGAGTAAGCAGACGCAACAAAACGGGAACCGCGGGAACCAACTGAGCAAAGTTCAAATCTTAAAGCTGTGTGCTATGCCTAGTAACTAAATAATGCCATAGCACTTTGGATTAAGTAATATGGGCATGGAGTTTACTGTTCATGTGCTGCCACTTAAAAATATTGCTCTAGATTCCGTTTCCGCTGCCCTGTATTTCATTCGCACGATTCCACGTGCCGGTACCGACCCTGCGACTCCCTCATGTATTTCGATCTCATATTCTGCGGCCACCACCTCGCCGAGACGCCACGGCAGGCACTGTGCCAGCTGCGTGCTTAGAAAAGCTGGAACTTGCTCCGCGGCGCTTGAGGGTCGTGATCAAGTCCTTGAGCTTGCGTTTGTGGATCACTTTCGGGCAAAAGTCGTTGATAGATTCGGCATCGAAGGCAGCGAGATCTTGTGGCGTCGCTACCCCTTTCGCCTGCAGGGAGTTCGCATAAAGCGAGAGACCTTCTCGCTGCAGTAGAGCATTCAGCGTCTCTTCGCCCACGTCGAAACTGGATCTGAAGAGAAGTCATGAAGCGCGAACGCAAGTGGAAATTTAAGCAACAGTGAATGCGCAACCGATTGAACACACACACCAAGCATCGCCACATGTTGGCATTTCAAATTCCCAACCTGCGAAGGGAAGTGCCTTGCAGGGAGTCTTCCACCGCGACCCGGCTGGTCGACCACGACCGCAAGCCTGCTGCTTCAACCATGGCCATCTCGTGCCGCAGCGCTTTGTCGGCCTGGGGCGTTCGGGGATTTGAAAACAGACACCAATGGATAACGTATGAACTTAAATGACTCAAGCATCATGGCAAGCACTTTGAAAAGCAATCAAGACATTCGCATTTATAGTAATATTCATAAAAAAAACATGTATCATCTGTAGTTATGGGGGAGTCTCGTCTTCTGCGTGTGATTATTACCGCAGCACGTTCCGCACGAGTCAAGCTGGCCTTTACAGCGCGCTCTCGCTCGAGCACCAGCAAGTCCTTGGCTTCTTGATCCGCGCGTTTCTGCGCCTCTTTCACGCTTCGCAATCCTTCCAAGCGCGCGGCCTGCATTTCCCGCTGCAACTGCTTCGCTGTGTCGTCTGCATCGGCGCGCGACTGGCTGTGGCTTTCGGCACGAGTGCGCTCCAGGGCGAGCAACTCGCGCTCCTTTGAAAAAAGTGAACATCCGTGGAGAGAGAATCACAAAAAGAGGGATGACACGGCAAAAAGTGCAATGAAGCTGAGACTTCATTCATTGATCGTGTTGGCGCAGGATTAGCAAATTTATTGTGCCCTCATTCAAATACCTGCGCAGCTACTACGGCTTGTTCGGCTTTGCGGTACTTGTAGCCTTCGGCTTGGCTCACAGCAAACTCATGCTGCAATTGCTTGTCGCGAGCGGCACTCTTGGCTTGGCTTACCTTCACGCCTTCGGCTTCTTCTCGGAGCATCGCCAAACGGCTCGACTCCATTTCGGCCTCTTTGGCTTCTTGCCATTTTTTGTACTTGTAGCCATCGGCGCGGGCTAACGACAGCTCGTGCTTTTGTGCCAGGTTCGCAGCCTCGAGGTCCGCTTGAATTTCCATCGCCTACAGTCATAATGATGATGAATATGTACATACAATCGATAAGAATAAGCAATAGGCCTACGAGGGTTTTTATTGCAATTTTGTCTTCAAAAGTAGTAAGGCCAGGCACAGTGTTGCCGCCACAACACACATTTCCTAGCCTAGACCTTAACACCTGTATCGCTTGTCGCTGCGCACTCGCTAGAGCCTCCCTTTCCTTGGCGGCCGTTGCGACCGCGTTCTGCTTTATCACATGCAAACTTTCTGCTCGGGCGACGGCGTATTCGTGCCGCATAGCCTTGGTTTGTGCTTGCTCGGCCCGCAGGACCGCACTTGCCAAGTCGGCTTTTTCCTTTTCGCTGACTAAGAAATCTTTCTGCAAGGCTGCGTCCTTCACAGCACTTTGTTTGATTTGTTGCAAGCCCTCAATGTGAGACAGCGCCAGCTCGTGCGCCATTCGTTTTGCTTCGGCTTTGGCTCCTTCTGCCGCAAATCTGGCCGCGTCTGACTTGTACTTGTTGGCCACCAAAATCTGCGAAGTATGCGTCATGAGTTCGGGAAAAATATGTTGAATGCATGAAAGGCAATTACCCAACTAAGAAACATTTGACGGCCGCAAGGCCAATGTCTTCCTTCCTTAATTGTTTTTCTTTTCTTCTCACCGCGCGCTCGTTGGCTGCTTCTTCTTCGCGCAGTTTGGACTTGGTGTGCCTCACCATGTCCACTCGAGCGGCCGAAACGCTCGCGCGGTCTTCTCGCTGCGCAGCATCCTGTGCAGCGGCCATATGGGCACTCAGCTTGGCTTTGAGCTTGTTGTTCTCAAGAATGTCGGTTTGCCTCTCAGCGAGGTCTTGCATCGCGCGTTTCGCTTTTGCCGCTTCGGCTCGAGATGCCGCTTGCAGCTGCAGAGTACAGAGAAAAGGCAAACATCCAATGCAACAAACACCGCAGACGAGATTCGAGAATATTAGATCGAGCTACGACAACATTGCTAGCCGCCAATACAAAATATTAATACACAGAGAAAAATAAATCAATTGAAAAGACGAAAATTAAAGTGATGGAACTACTTGCCGTCACCTTCGTGGGTGTGTTTTCACCTGTTTGGTTTCGCGCTCGCTGCGCTTCCAGTCGGCCTGGGTTTGTGCTTGCTGCTTGCTCTGCGCCTCGTATGCTTCCACTTGCGCTTTCGCTGCCACTGCGGCCTGCAACTTGTCGTCTTCTCTGGCTTGTTTCAGCGCATGCAAATCTTCTCGTTTGGCAGCTGCAGTCGCCGCGCGCTCTGCCTTCTCGCGCTCGCGCTTGTGCTCCGCAGGGAGGTCCATTGAGGCGTTGCTCGCCCCTGAATGGTCAAGTGGCAATTTACGCGCTGGACTCGGGCTCTTGCTGAGGGCGTTGCGGTTGCGGTTGCCCACGCTCACCAGCGGAGACCTCCGGCCGTTCAAGGCGGCAGCTCCTCGACCCGTGAGAGCAGAGGCCGTGGAGTCAATCGGTGCGAACTTCAAATCCGGGGGTTTTGACCGACCGCGCTTGGCCACCGGTGACGATTTCACCACGGTAGGTTTGCTGCCAGCTGAGACAGGTGAAACGGTGAGCGACGACGAGGGTGGTTTGGCATTTGCTTTGACGGGGCGGGCGATCACAGGCCGAGTGGGTGAGCCTGGGTTGCTGTTAGGTTTCACTTGCTTGGGGGACGTTGGCTGTGCTCTGCTCGTAACAAACACGGGGAAGCAACACCAAAAAGAAGAATCACGCAAGAAATACAAATACAGGAGCCATACAACGATAATTGGAGTCAGTAGCATGAAAGAGCCCAGATTTGGCCACAGATATTCACTACTAGTATATCGTTCGCCTTTCCTCCAAAAAGATCCACACGTTGGCGAGTTCACATTCCATAATGCTTCAAGAGACGTACTTGGTATTGAAGCCTGCCATCGTTAAGACGATTTCGTTCAAGACAAATCAATTTGTCGTTTATTGAGTTGAATCAACGCCTTGAACCGCTGGGCTTCGCAGGCTTCTCCTCGGGCATTTACAAATTTGAAGCAGGCGTCCAACAGCAAGCACGAACGAAGTGTTGACGAGTGACGAGTGACGAGTGACGGAAGCGAGAAAAGAAATCCAGAAAATGCAAACAGACTGCTGGCCGATTACAAGAACCAGAAAAGAATCAACGGAACGAGATATACGGAAGGTGCCGAACCGCCGTATCCTGCGTCCTCCTGCTGTGCCTGGCTGCCTGGCTCGGCTGGCTTGCTCCACGCTACTAGTACCGAAGTACTATTCATCTTCGTACACCCCAGAGAAGGTAATTAAGATCGAAGTAAAGGCAGGCACCCTCGAGCTTAGGTCTCTCACTCCTGCTTTCGTTCTCCTTTTCTTTGTTCGCAGTGCAATTGCTTTTCCACCAGTCTGATGGATCTCGAGAAGCTTGGACAGCTCGCTGGAGCCGCAGCCTCAGCCGCCGGTGTTGCCGCCGGATCTGCAGCTGCGGGCATCGATAGGCTCAAGGTACGATGCTTGTGCTTGAGTAGCTCTTCGTGTTACCTACTTTTCACGGAATCGTTATCCTCGTAGTACCTGTTGGCCAAATACTGCGCCTCTAAAATTTCCCTTTCTCATGCTCACGCGTTGTGAGCTAACTGAATGATCTGTGGCCCACCTCATGGTGTAACCAATGTGTCATGTTCCTTATAGGGTTATTCCGACCAAATGGGCATTCCGGGGGCGGGCATGGCGGCGCAGTACGTGCCAAAAGCAGTTTCGGACCAGGTAGACTATAATCAATCCAATCGGTGGCAGTGCGATTCGGGCACAATTAGCTCTACTCCTTTCAATATCCAGGTTTAAGCGTTGCTTGTAAAACACACTTGCTAATGATCCGTGCGATGGTGCCTTGCGCGTTTTCGTTTACGATCGCAGGTGAACGCGCTCAAGGGCGCATCCGCAGTGACCGGCGAATCGCACTTCCTCGAAGTATGTATACATGGTGCCACATTTATATAAGATAAGAAAAGAACCTTCATTTTTTATGTACCACGTTCTCGTGAGTTAAAAAGGCGCCAATCTTTATGTACGCATTGCATCTCAGCTTGACTTTGTGTTCTTTGCCTTCTCTTGTGGGCGCGCGCGTTTCAAAACATCTACCACCAACTACCACCAACAACAGGAAACGATGAATCCGTCACGGGTGCGGCAATACCTCAACAACCCCAAGGAACAAGAGAAAGCGAAAGGGATGAAGTGGCTGCTGGCGATGATCTCCAAGGGCAGCCCCTGCCACGAATTCTTTCCCGACGTCGTGAAGTGCGTGGTTTGCAAGCAGGTGTGCGTGCGACGACGTCATCATTCTATCAGCACACCCTTTTCGCACCTACTTACTTCAAGCTATGATGCATTGGTGTTTTCTCCTCCTGCTGCAGCCTTCCTTTAATTTTCGTGCTACTTGTTGTCCATGAAGGGTGTGAACATACCGTTCACGCTGGTTTTGTAACAATTTTGCACCCCTGAATACCTCAACGCAGGTGGAAGTGAAGAAGATGGTGTACTTGTTCCTGACCCGCTACAGCGACTACGACGCCACTTGCCGCGAGCTCGCCTTGCTGTCCATCAACTCCTTTCAGAAAGACTTGGGAGCGTCTACCGCCCTGGTGCGGGCGCTCGCGTTGCGGGTGATGTCGAGCATTCGCGTGCCTGAAATCGTGCAAATTCAGCTGTTGGCCGTCAAGAAGTGCGCGAGCGACTCCAGCCCGTGAGTTTAGGATGATGTCTTAAAAATCATTTCTAGGGCTTCTATTTCCGTTTCCGTTTTGTTCCGTCTGTAAATGCGAACGTTTCTTGCGACTGATTGCGTGTCTTCGTTGAATTGACCCCCAGTATGCTCTGATTTCACCACACCATACACAGATACGTCCGCAAGTGCGCAGCCAACGCCATTCCCAAGATTTACAGCGTGGACAAGGAGCAAGAAGAACCCCTCGTGGCGCTGATCGAAAGACTGCTCAAGGACTCCACTTGCATGGTAAAGGCACAGTCCATGTCAGAGCGAGAGTAAAGCAGAGGGGAAGGAAATTAAAGGCGAGAAGGAGTGTTGTCTTCTGATAGTATTATTGATAGTACGAGGCTTTTGAATCGAATGTCCCCTTCTTGTTTAATTCAATTTTATTTCACAACTATCCTGATCCTGATACTAATTCCCATTCTTTTCTTCGCCCCCTCAAGGTGGTGGGCAGTGCGGTTTCGGCCTTTGCCGAAGTGTGCCCCGAGCGGTGGTCGGTTTTGCACCCGTGCTTCCGCAAACTCTGCCATTTGCTCGCTGATCTCGACGAGTGGGCCCAGATTCAACTGCTGGCGATTTTGCAACGGTGATACTGTAGTCAAGTGTACAGCACGTGTGCCCACAGACACTGCTCAGCAAGTTTATTTTTCCATCTTTTGTTTACTCTTGTTCCTTCTCTTTCTTCTCATTATCGTGCTTACATCTCCCTCTTTCGTGTCCTCCTACCCACTGCTACCCCCTCTCTACCACTAGCTACTTGCGCACCCAATTCGTGGACCCGTCTCCTGGCGCTCAAGAGGCCAACCGTCAAGCCGCTGCGGCGCGCTCCAACGCCATTCGCGAGGACGGTACTACGAATGAGTGATACTATCTTTTTTAAGATATGGTTGTTATTGTTATTGTTGTGCTATCGCTCGCTTTGTCAATGACTCCCACGTCATACATAGTTATGAGATTGGGAAGACAGCAATGGCATGTATACCATTCCTATCTCCATCGAAAAACCTAATCAGACAACCAATCGAAATGGTTCGAATTCGTCCTTTGATGATAGTGAAGAGTGCCTCATCATCACCATGCCCTGAGTACCTCTGCTCTGCCATTTGGCTTACGACGATGCTCATAACAGGCAAATCCACGGCCGCCGCCCAGCAAGGAGACGCAGGAAGTGCCGGGTCTCAGCCTCCGGGCCCTCAGCCGAAGCGCACCATCAAGCGACGGGTGGTCAAGAAAGCGTTCTACAGCGACGAAGAAGTAAGTCAAGATTGCTAATGGCTGCCTTTTGAAGCATCGTCGAATCATACGCACGATACTTCCGTACTTGAAAAAAAAAAGTCTTCAGTCTTCTGTGCAATCTATTCGAATCTCATTTATACCCCCAAATATTCTCATCTCGTACTTCACATCAGGACGAGTCGTGCGAAGAAGAGGTTGAAGTCGGCACCCCTCTGCCGGCGGCCGGCGCCGACGCTGGCTCGGTCTTTGCGGGGCTAGGCGACGCCAACGATGGAGCTCTGGACACCGACCACCGCCTCTTGCTGCGGGCGTCACTGCCACTCTTGAAGTCTCGCAACTCGGGCGTGGTATGCGAGAGTGTATGCGAATGTTTGAAACGCTTTTGCGTTTCTTCAAATTCAGTTTACTTGTACGGCTATTATTTGAAAAGTGTTGATATCTAGTCTTTATGCAGCATGCTCATTTTCTCTTAGTTATTCTCGTGCCTGACCTTGACATGTGTATATGCGCAGGTGGTGGCGGTGTGTTCTCTGCACCACTATTGCGGCACTCAGTCGGACGGGACGGGGGCGGTGGTTGGCAAGGCCCTAGTGCGCATCCTTCGCAACGCGCGCGAAATCCAGTACATGGTTCTCAAGGTACATGATATATGCAAGCGGATCAGCCCAACAAGTACCTTCTCAAAGAACTTCTAAAAAACTCCTTCAATTTCATAATTTCCATGTTTTTTTGTTTGTGTTCCCCTTCACCACTAAAATCTTCTCCTTCTCTTTCTTCGTGACGCTGCGCTGTTTTTTAATGCGCGTGTACTTCTTTTCGATTTTACGCAGACCATTGTGGAAATGGCGAAAGACCGCCCTCAGTTGTTCGTGCCGTTTCTCAGCGATTTCTTCATCAAGTCTTCGGACCCGCTCTTTTGCCGCACCCTCAAGCTCGAAGTGCTTACCATGCTCACCGACAGTGAAAACGTTCAGCCCATCTTGCGGGAACTGCAGTCCTACACCTTGCACTCGAGCCCGGCCTTTGTCGTGAGCGTGGTGAAAGCAGTGGGGCGAGTGACTGACGCGCGGCCGGACGTGGCCGACCGAGTGGTGCACGGGCTGGTCGGTCTAGTGCGCAACTCGGCGCATCCTCAAGTGAGATTGAGACTATTTGAAGTGTAGTGTGCGATTAGATTTGATTTCAATCGACGAATGAAATAGCGCTGAATTGAAAAAGAATCCTCTTTCTCTTGGACAAGCCTGACTGAGCTGCTGAGTGTCTATTTCTTGGACACATCTTTTTTTTACAATTAGTATTTGACTCCCACATCCTCATCGTTATCACGCCCCCCCCCCCTCCCCCCATGTCCTAATAGGTGGTGGCGGCCAGCGTAGCCGTGCTTCGGCATTTGGTGCAACAGGGGGCGGTGCCGGAGCCCCTGCTGGGAGCCACTTTGAAGTTTCTGGTGGTGACCTGGCTCGACGACTACGGCGCGGTAAACAAGGAGAACTATGATAGGGTGTAGTATTAGTGGTGTTGGTCCTTGTAGGACCTAAATTGCATCGAAAGGATCAAAAAACAAATGCTCCCTTTGAGGGTGCCTCAAGTTATCAATCTCATGTGTTTTTCGTGTTATCGATTTTTGTTTTTGAGTACCCACTCTTCATGTTGACGGTGGTGTCACATTAGGTGCCGAAGAAGCAAGTGGAGTACGGCGAAGACGGCAAGGCCTTGGATGGCAGCGGCCGCCGTGAGCCACCGCCTCTCGCGCCCGATGCCAAGGCCTCCATCCTTTGGCTGGTGGGCGAATACTGCACCACTGAGAATGGGGCGGCGGCGGCAATGTCAACGCAGAGGTATGTGCGTGAAACTAGTACGAATGAATGTCATCGGAGGTATATCTGCAGTCTCCAATAGACGAGGTGGCTACTTGTCGACACCCCTTTTGATACCATGTTCATGTGTTTTTGTGTTCATTTATACTTAGATTACATTCACCTTTCTTTACTTACATAAGTGAATTTATACTAATCGAAACATCCCATCCAAACTGTCATTTGTTGATGCAGTCCGGCGCAGCAGCTGCTGGCGCAGTGCGCGCCGGACGTGCTCCGCGTGGCCGCGGCCGCGTTCGCCGACGAGAGTGACGTCAGCGTAAAGCTGCAGACCGTGGGGCTCGCTGTGAAGCTGAGCCTGCGCAGGCCCGGCGACAGCCATGCCCAAGCACTGGCGAGCTACGTGTTGGAGCTGGCAAGGTGAAAATATGGGCGTGCATGAATGGGTGTTTGAAGCGAATTGGCTCACGTGCTTGTAGTCTGGCTGCGGCAGCCTTTTCATGACCTTTCTGGCTGCCTGAAGAGTCGCTTTACGGAGAACGATCGTGTCTCGAGGCAGCTTTATATGATCCTCTCGCCGCCACTTTTTTTCTGAGCCGATTGTGTCCTGCCTTCGTCACGTTCTTTTCCAAATCCATTCTCCACCAGGTACGACCTCAGCTACGACCTCCGCGACCGGGCGCGTTTCGCCACGGCTCTCCTTGGCCTTGTCCCCGCGACCCTTGACCCGTCCCTCGCGGACAGCCATGCTCTGAGCCGCCTGCGGGCTGCCGCCGAAGAAGTGGCTCTCTCCAGCAAGCTCCCACCGGTAATTCGAGGATTGTGATGATGCGATGAGTGCACGTGCTGGGTTGGTGGATGTCTCAAAAAGATCATACACGATTTGTGCGTGCGCGTGACCTGAATTCAATGTTTGAACTGTCCGAGATCTAGTTGAGTGTCATTATATTTTCTTTCGGCATGCTTATCTCTATGCCTGCCTCTCTTCGTCGGTTGTACGCTCTTACTCTCACACACTATGCGAACGCACTTGCATCTTGTTGCTGTGGTAATTAGGTCACCTTGCTGGGGGAAGTCTCACCCGACGGCAGTGTGGCCTTTCAGTTGGGCTCGCTGAGTTCGGCCGTAGGCCACGCCGCCCGTGGCTACACCGAGCTCCCTGATTGGCCCAGCGTGCAGCCCGATGCGTCCGTTCGGGAACCCCCGCCGGAACCCAGCACCTTGGGCGTGGCTAGCGGCATGGGCGGCGATGGCGAGGGTGAGGGCGACGCCAAGAAGTTTTACGGCAGTGGCAGCGACTCGTCCTCGTCGTCGTCGTCGTCCGGCTCGGACTCGGACTCGTCTTCGTCGGGCTCGTCATCGGACTCGTCGGGCAGCGGCGACGACTCGGACGGGAAGTCGTCGGACTCGGAGAACAGCAGCAGCAGCTCCTCCTCAAGCGGCAGCGGCTCAGACGACGACGACAGCGGCAGCGACTCAGACTCGGGGCTCATGCACGGAGGCACTAATGGCGCCACGACGGAGTCCCTCCTGGGCGCGGGGGGCGGTATGGGGGGCGCCGTCTACGGCTCGAAACTTGCCTCTCCCAACCTGGCCGCTGCACAAGCGTCTTCGGCTCCGGTGTCCACCGTAGACCTCTTTGGCAGCGGTGGCGACTTGATGTCGTCCTCTTCTTCTTCCTCGACGACGGGGTTGATGGGTGGCGGCGGCGGCGGTGCTAATGACTGGCTGGGTGGCGGCGGTGATATGCTCGATGGGCTCAGCAGCTCTACCACCACCAACACCAGCGGCGCAGGCCTCATGGATCCGTTCGGCGGTGGTGGCGGTGGTATGGCGAACCTTTCGCTAGGCAGCAGCAACACTGCTTCAGGCCTAGGCGGTGGTGTCACTGGCCTCGGTGCAATGCGCACGCTGCTTCGGGCAGAAATGGGCGGGGGGCTCAAGATCACTTACCAATGCCAGCGGGGCCTTGGGAGCGGTGGTGCGAGCTCGAAGGCGACGGGCGTGGCCGTGACGTTTACCAACACCAAGGACGAGCCCCTCAAGCAGGTATGATGTTGTGTAGTTTTGTAGGTTTGAATTTGATTGAGGAGAGAGAGACCTAAGATTCGGGAGGTGGGTTCATCTGCGGTGCACATGTGCCATTGAAAAAGGAGCGTTGCCTCGTCTTACACTGCCTCCCCTTCCTTTCCTGCTGCCCTCTCTCTCTCTCTGCGCCAATCAGGTGCGTTTGAACCCCCCACAGGGGGGCGCCAAGGTGAACCCGCCCACCCTCGAGCTGCCCAACGGGCTCGCGCCTCAGGCTTCCGCCACCCTGTACGCGTCGCTGGAAATGCCGACGGGAGTGACGTCAGCCAAATGCGACGTGCGCACCAGCCTCGGCCTCTACCCGGTACTTGTGCACGGCACTTTTCTGAAGGAGGATTGCTCGTATGCATGCCATGTGCATGCTTCGCCGTATAATTTTTGTCTTGTAGACATAGTCAGTTCCATGGCCTTCTGTTTTCGTGCAATCACTGAAAATAACAGGACTTGCCCAATTGACAACCCCACTTACCATTGATTATCGTAAAACAAGTACTCACATCGCCAACCTATGTTAACCAAATTTCCACCCACGCAGGGCCTATGGGAGCTGCCAGCGCAAGACCAGCTCCAGCCCTGCAATATGACCGAAGACGCCTTCAAGGCCGCCGCAAGCGCCCTCACGGGCTTCAACGAATCCTCTGGCAAAGTCACCCAGCCAGCAGTCGCCGCTGACGGTGGCGATGTCGCAAGCACTGTGAACGCGCGCGTCCTAGCCACCGCCAACGTGGCCCCCGTGAACGGCGGCTACAGTACCACTACAGGGGTGGGGCGCTGGGTGGGCACCACGCCCTCGGGCCAAAAGGTCCTCCTACAAGTGACTGCTGGTGGCACGCCGGACGCGGCCACCGTGTCGCTCAAGTGCGACGACGCGCTGGTCTCCAACACCCTGTTGGACGTGATGAAGAAAGGGCTTAGCGCCTAAGAGAGAGAGAAAAAAAAGTGTCCTTTCGAAATGAGGCCGGGCTGCCTGCCACCGAGAAGAAGGGGCCTCTCCGCAGAAAAGAGTGCGGATGTGCATGGGCCAGGGTTGGCTGCGCCCTGTGCGATGCTAAAACGAAGGGGTTTGCTTCGCTGCAAATAACGCGTGCAAAAAGTCCTGATCGGAATTGAAATACAAGCAGCGCTACCAGTGGGCCAGTGCCCGTATGTTTTTTTGTTTCCTCTCGGTGTCTGGCGCTTGCATACTTCCAACTTGCGGTCGCCTGTGAACTGGAAACCAAACTTAATTGCAATCCGTTATTCGCCTTAGTTACCCTCAGGAGCCTGGAAAAGTCTGAATTCAACTAGGCTAACTATATAGCCCAGACTATAGCTTAAAGCCTGGAGTCTTAATTCAACTAGCAACTAGGCCAACTAAATAATGACAATATAGCCCGGGATATAGCCATGCGCGTATTGCATTTCGAATACGTGCACCTAGGAATTCCCTTCTTTTTTTTTACTTTTCATCTAAAAAGCCAATTCCCCCGACCATCGGCGTGCCATGTTAGACGCACATGCGGCTTGTGCGATTAACGAGCTCGCACTTCGAAGGCGTTCTGTTTTGACTGGCAAAACCCGCGCCCTCCGATAAAAAATATTTCACGAGCAGTCCCGGTTTCGTCTTTTTCGTAGCGCCGGGGTGTTAACAAGGGGTACTTCTTGAACACATGTTCATCGAAACGGCTTGACTTTCGTCACTTTGTTAGCACGCCCTGCGACCGAAGAGTGAAGCGCACGAATACGAATAATATGTGCCTATGCGCCAGAGCCGAATGACCAAATGGCAGTGTAGGCAGTCGCAGAAGTTTTTTAACTTGCACCAACGCACTTTCAGCGACAATACGACGAATGTCCATCCGCTACCTCCTCCTTGAGCGCGATTTGAACGATTTGCTCGTGGAGATAGCCACGTTCGATGCTCTGCACTGTAAAAATAAATACTGCGCGCGCGCGGATTCGCTGTTTGGAAGCGCAGAGCTGATAAGGGAGCTAGGAATCGTTGTTCATGGCATAGCTACATTGTCAATACAGAAGACGCAGAAAGTCGATATCATGGCATCGAATTCAGTGAGACTTGCTACGTCTGAAAAGTGAGAACGTCCGAGGTGTGCTGAAGAGCAGCGTCCAAAATTTTCCTAGCATGCGCTTTTTTCACACCAGCGTCGAGAAGAACCTCAAATTCCAATCTTGAGACCTGCTCACAGGGGCATAAAATGTTAAATATACGTACTACGTAATTAGTTTACCGGCGTCAGCACTGGGAGAAATAAGAAAAGTCTAAAGTTGTTCTTATATCACTTCAATATCTTACCGCAGCCACGGTGCAAGCAGCACTTGCACTGCTGCCCTTAGTCGACGGCTTTACGGGTGGTGCATCATGAGCTTCCGTAACCTCCATTTGAGAATCGTTTGCTGTGCCATTCGTAGCATCGTCAGTGAGGCACGTAGCGATGGTTGACGATGATGGCAGCAAGTTAATAATGGCAGGCTCGTAAACCAAATAAACCGCCCCAAGCGATGCCAAAAATAGTGATAGAGGTGAAGACGAAGCGTCTGAGGTGGAAGAATGTGCTGGATCCTGCCAACTTGCCCCTGGCAGTGGCAGCGGTGGCTCAGACAGTGCTGTCTTTGCAGAATGGCTCGGAAGAGGGCCGTTGCGTTGCGCGTCAATCCAACCGGCAAGTTGCTTGAGGGGTGCCGTCTCATAGTCCTGACCAGAAAATAAAATTGGCCAGTATTATTCAGAAGTGAAGACCTACGTACGTAGCTATATTATAATCAAAACGTGCTGCTGAGTTATCTAAGTATGTATTGGTTCTTTGGAGCGGCGAAGTTGTCCTAAGTAAGTTAGCTTCTCTGATATGCATGGCTGCATAAAGCTGCCATAATATCACCTGAATTGCGCTGTTGTACTTGGCGGGTGACCCGCCAGATTTGATGAAGTCTTGCAAGGTGCGCAGTGGAACGTCTGCTTCGGTGGCGACGGCATTCGAGGACCGCCCGTACGGATGCTTCGGGGATTTTGCCATGAGCTCTCGGAGCTTGTCCCATCTGGGAAAACAAGACAATATAAATAATAAGTAACTTTATCAGGGCATAGAGCACGTGAGAAATTATGCATACACAACGCTGAGCAAATTGTTTGCTTTAATTGCGAAAATGAAGCTTTGGGTGTTGGGAAATCGAGTAAGGACTTAGGATGAATTTACCTTTCGATTGGGCTAGGGACTTTCAAGTTGCGACGCCCATTCAAGAAGGTCGCACCTCGAGAGCTTAGCTTGTCTCCAGGTTTTGGCCAAGGCCCAACGGGTACCTATAAAGGGCCTATCCTCAAATTGCGATGGAAAAATGAAAATAAACAACAAACTTCGGTGATTGCTAGCCTCACTTCATACCTGGCGCGGACTCTGAACTTCACGCCTCCTCGATGGAGTGTCTTTGTCGGGTAGCGAAGGAGTCTTTGCGCGTGCATTTTTTCCTCTAAAGAAGGGCATGGAAGGTCGATGCCTTTATGGCTAGAGACGGCTGGCCATTTTTTTTTCGAACATCGCATCTACTATACAAGTTCAGGTGCCCGCGCGATGCGCGGCTTCTGAGCAATGTGTTTGCTGCGGAAAAGTAGGCGCGTGTTCTTAGCACCTCAGTGCGCGGCCTTGAGATGCCCGTGAATGAGCGCCCTTCTTGTGCCCGTGGTGCGTGTCCCTTCTTGTGCCCGTGGTCCGCCTTGTGTTCTTGTTTACTGCACATGTACAACAGAACTGTACTGTAGTACTTTAGGTACGTCTAGGTACATAAAAAAAACGACGACCACCAACGAACCACCAAATTCCATTTAAGATAAAGGATGTATTTCGCACCCTGAGAGGAGGGATTGCATAAGAAACGGTTAAGAGCTATGTATGTGCTTCATGCACGCACGCCGTATAAAAAGCTAGCGCTAGCGCTACCGGTCTGCTAGCGGGCGGCATAGAGCTCTCGTCGAAGCAAACGCAAGCTAGATCTAAGCACCTTCATAGTTTCATAAGAACTACTGGCCTGCTTACACGTTCTAGACCAGCTCTTGCGAAATGCAGCCGCCACCACCTAGGCCTTCGTATCGCGAACATGCGCACGATATGCAGCACTTGCCTCCTTTTGTCAAACAAGTCACGCGTCGCAAAACTGCTATTGAGGTAAGATTGCACGTCCAGCTGACTGCAAAGTTTCAACGATACACAACTAGGTGCGCCTCGAACGCACCAATGGCAAACTTGTGGTCTCACGCTCCTCTGTTTTTCTTAGGGGCCTCTGCCACCGTTGGGTCTTTCGGAGCTGCAATCTGAGTTTAACCGTTACGGCATTTTATTCGGAGAGTTGCAGCAGCAGACTTCCACGCACAGCGACAAATTGGCTCAACTTTGGGGAAAGCTATGGCAGGTAATCATAAATTAGTGGCACTGTTTTTCATTTCATTACTTTGTTATAAGATACTCGCGTCAACGATGGCTTGAACCGGTTGCTCACAAATCACAGCAGCACGTGTAGTCATTTAAACCAGAAACAACATCTTAAGTCTTGAGCCCTAAGTGCGCTCTCTGTATTTAGCCGTTACAGGTCTCTATCTAATTTTCTTCTTTTTATTGCTTCCACTGTGCGTTGTTTCTTTTACTTGTGTGTGCGTGTGACGCTCTGTTATGGTGGTGGTGGTGGTGGTGGTGGTGGATGGGTGATGATTTGGCCACCTCCTCTTCTGCGCACGCAGGGCTGCGAGCGGACCTTAAGTGACTTGTTTGAGGCCAACAAAGTCTTAAGCTTAGAGCGCACCGAAGCGCAGCGCGAAAAAGACCGAGTGGCAAAAGATGCCGCCAAAGCAAAAACTGCGTTCATGGTACAGGATTGTTTCCTCCTATTGCGTTAGCAAGTTCGGTTTAGTACCAGAGGATCTCTCTCTTTTTTTCAGCAGCTCTTGATATCTGTTTATTGTAGCTCACTGAAGTGGTTGTGATGATGAATGTAGGTGGAGTTGGATCAAATGAAGCTTCAGCTCACGGTTACACGAGCCGCTTTACGAGGCAAAGAAGCTGACTTGCTCACCGCTGAACGCGACGGCAAGAGGCTGTCAACAGAATTGGCTCGTCTGCGCAATCTGGTGCGAATAACGCTAAAAGATAGGTTTGATGGACAGAGAATGATGAAGCTGAAAGGAGTAGGAGTGAAGCACGACGCAAAAGTGCCTCCTTCAGTAGGACAGTAGGCACTCCTGACAAGCAAATAATCCTTTTCCCTCGTTCGTAAGCGTGTAATTTCGTTCTGCATTACCTTTATGTGCTTCGCAGGTGGGCACTTTCATTGAGGGCGACCCGGAGCGCGATTTGCCGCCGGAATTGGCCAACTTGAGCAGCGCAGGCAGCGGCGACAGCAGCCTGGTCAACACGAAGAACAAGAAAGCCCTGTCAGGTGCGCAGCAGTCGCAGTACCCGCCGCCCTGGATGGCAGCCACTGGGCAAGAGCGAAGCACGGACGTGTTCATGTTGAGCGATGACGTAAGTGCAGGAACTTGGCATAGTAGTAGTGTGTTCGAGGTGTAGGTTGGCTGCTTTATTTGCTGCGTTTTTTTTTTTAAATCTGATTCTTACTTTCAAGAGGAAATTTGGGGTTGGCTTGCAACCATTTTTATATATTAGTGTTCCTTTGTAAAACAAACAAGTACCAGCATGCTTTTTTTTCATAGGTATGTTTAACTCGTGTAATGCAATAGGTGGACTCTCTGTTTGGCAAAATCGAGCACGAAGGGCAACGCCAGGCCAAATTTCTGTCCGACATGAATGCTCTGATCAAGTCCATCAATCCCAACGACATGTTCCCTCCTCCGTCTTCTTCTTCGAACAACAACAACGCATCACTTGATTCGGTTCCAGACGACCAATCCTCATCATCCTCAAGCAGTAGTAGCAGCAACAGTAGTCGCAACAGCGGTGCTACGACTAGGATCAGCCGCCGCCGAAGTACAGTAGGCAACGGTCGTGGCTTGATGCGAGGCACAGGCTCCATGAGCAGCACGCGCGATTTGAGCCGGAACCGAAGCATGAGCGGGTTTGGCGGGAGCTTCAGTGGGATGAATTTCGACGGCGGCGAAGACGGTGAAGAGGTGGAGCTGGTGGACTGCAGTGACGCGCAGACGGACCCGCACGAGCATGCGCTGTGCCACGCAGGGGTGAGTTTTGGCCTCGGGTTCAAGGCGCCGTCCCGCGCGCCTGGCGAATGGGACAAAGAAATTCCCGAAGACGAGAACAACAACAAAAGCGGTAGCGGCGGCGGTGATGACGGCGGTGAGAACAAGGACTCAGAGGCAGCAGCAGCCGATGTTGACAATGGCAACGACGAAGAGGGCGCTGGTGCAGGAAATAAAGCATCATCGCCGTCCTCAGCCAAGAAAGGCAGCATGAAGAAGAACAAAAGCATGACCAAAAAAGGCTCTGTCCAGGAAGAGCAACTCAGTGCCGAAGCAGCTGCTGCACCACCACCATCCACATCAGAAGCAAGAGCAGGAGGTGGAGGAGGGGCTATGGCAGCGGTACAGGAAGAAGAAGAGAGCAACAGCGAGAAAAGGGAGCCGTGGCGGCCGGTCGGTCGCAAAGGGCAAGTGCCGCCGCCACGCGTCGTGGAAAGCGGGACCTTGCCGGGGGCGCACATGCCGCTGAAGCTGCGCGAGCAAATGTCGTCGTTTCCACAAACCATGCGCATTCCTTCCCTGGTAAGCATCGCGAAGAAATAGACGCCATTATGACATAAAAAAAGGCGTAGTACAGCACGAAAATATGCCTTCAGTTGTTGTTATTTTGTAATTGCCCACCAGCGGAAGGCCATTTTGGAGTGGATGTTGAAAACACAAGTACCACTTTTAACTCCTCTTTTACCAGACCCTCGTTTTTGCTGTGCATTATTTTTAAAATCTGCTCCAATCCCAGATGAGCACCCTCAAGTTCACCTTGCGGTTGTACTTCGAGAAATTGGGCTATGACGATACCTGCCAGAAGCAAGGCCTCAAGCTGCTGGACGTGCCTCAATTCCTGTACTTTTTCCTCTGCCGCAAGGTGGGTGTGCTCTAGCATCAAGGATTATATCTACTATTTACTACAGTATGCAGTCGCCAGAGCTTACTATCAGTTATTCGATATTCTTCTTTCTTGATTTGATATGTGTGTGCTTATTTTTCTTAATCGTTGCCTTTCTGCCCCAAAAAATTCTTACGTTATACTAGTTCGAGCGGGAGTCCCTGGCGGACTTGCATGCCACGCAACTTCAATTAGCGCTCTTGCACCACCGCCACCACAAGCGCGTCCAACTCCTGGCCCTCAGGTGTATAAAAAAACGGAGAAATATTGAACTTGATGAGCTATGTGCACTGCGGTTACTTCCATTTCTTGTGGTACTTTTTTTAAAATTCAATTGCAGATTTGTTGTGTTTATTCATTAAGTCCCTCGACAATTTTATGATATTTTTGTACACATCACATTGGCGCATCTCAGCGTGGGCGCTTACGACGGCAACTCCACCAGCGGCCCCAACACCATGTCTTTGCAAGGGCGAGACACTCAGGCAGCAGTGTTTAGCGTGCTTCAGTTCCTGCGCCAATACGATGCCTTCACTGCTGCAGTGATTGAGCGCTCCGACCTTCAGGTGATGATAGATGATGATGAACGGTTATCGAATGCGTGGTCGGTGAATGGATAGACGTGCGTATTGGTCATGTCGTCGTGACCTAGATTTTACAGAAGCCAGATTTTTTTTAAAAGTAAAAGTGAGAAGTGTCTGTGGCCATTACATCGTTTCACCTGCTCTAATTTGTTATGTTTTACAACAAAAGGTGGACATCAACAAGTCCCTGGCGATGGCCGCAGTCCAAGCCGTGTTTGGGTCCCTGTGCCACGATGGCGCGGCCGCCATGATCAACCGCATTGCCACGCTGTCGGCTCCGACGGTATAGGGCTACGCACGCATGCAAGGGAGGGAGGGAGGGAGGGAGGGAGGGAGAGGGCGAGAATGAAGACGAAGAAGAGCGAGGCACATTGATATGCACAGGGAAAGAAAGACAAATAACGAATAAAGACACAACTAGGTCGCTCCTCTCTTTGCTAAGTTTACGGCTAGTCCTTTTCTTCTTTTGATCATATTCATTAGTACCTTAATTTCCTCCACTCAGTTTATTCTTCCATCCTGCCCCATATACACACAGGTGAGCCGCAACCCCAAGGCATGTGATTTGGACGTGCTGCTCGAGCTCTGCGTCGACAAATGGCGCGGTTTAACCGAATGCTGGGCGCAGCACTACCAAGCGCTTTTTGAGCTCCACTGCTCAAGCTTCTCGGTGGTGTCGGAAATGACTTTTGCGCTGGATGGGGGAGACCCTTGCAGCGGTCTAGCGGTGGCCATTGAAGACAAAGACGCGGTATGTATGAATGAATACTTTCATGTACACTTAAGTGCATCTATACACGCACTTATTAGCGAAGGCTCTCATATTGCATACTAACGCCTGTCTATTTTTCCTTTTACTTTCCAAGGTGCTTTTGGCGCTGGATCGCGCCTCAGACAGCGGGGTCGTGAAAAATCCT
>Ga0307931_1000549_pt1 | contig 23768 bp, 27 predicted proteins | sample OrgLakmetageno47_FD_201816 | JGI IMG/M metagenome (GOLD analysis project Ga0307931, IMG submission 201816) | Saline water microbial communities from Organic Lake, Antarctica - #47 | ecosystem: Environmental > Aquatic > Non-marine Saline and Alkaline > Saline | place: Antarctica: Organic Lake...
GGAGGAGAGGAGGAGTCTGTCGGAACAATTTCCGAGAAAAATCTTGCCACAGTACTGTAGGTACATAAAAAACGACGACCACGAACCACGAACCACGAACCACCAAATTGCATTTAAGATAAAGGATTAATTGTAACGATGAGTGGCACATCTCAAACCACACATCATTCTCAAATAATGGACGAAGACATTTAAAAGGTATAGTCAACAGGCGGCCGGCCAGCATTCAGGAATGATTTGCTACAAACCAGAGGGGAGTCGGTACCTATCCTCCTTCCGAGAATAGACCCTACAGGTTTCACGAGAGTAAAGATGAAGATTTTATGTCGCAAAAGGAAATTCAGCTGGAGGATTCATCAATACGCACTTTTTGCTCTTTGGTGATTCAGCTCTGCAATTGAGGATTGAGGATTGTAATCTAATATAACCCAGGGTGATAACTGGGCCTTGGAAGATGTTACGTATTATTTCTTTGTGTCACAATCATAGTATCATCAATCATAAAGGGTTTTGTAGGTACCCCTTTTATCATGTCGTCGGTTCTTTTCTTCCTAAGCCCATCGAGCCCACCACCCCGAGGGGCCGAGGGGAAATTGAAATTGTTATAGTAACGATCAATGGGAGTTCTGGTCTATTTAGGCGCCTGCAGCCACCTCGCCCCGAATCGACTGGAATGCCTAATGCGCGGCTCATAGCTAGGTGGCTGTTGTTCTTATGTAAGATACACTTAGATCTGGATATCCATTCGCCATTCGCCAGATGTATTAAGCAGAAATGCATCTTAGTTGCGCAAATGTCACTTAAGCGTTCTTGTGCTCTCGGCCGATCCGTAATGGGAGATGTCATGCACTTGATGTGGTCAAATGTATTAGGTTTTAAGGCTCTCAAAGCGGCTCATGAGACTATCGTAGTCTGACGGCGGTGGTGCCTCATCGCCAGCTGCGCTGCCTGGAGCTGCAGGATACGGCACTTCTGGCGTGATCGTTGGCACAACACCGCCACCCTCATCGCTATTGCCGCTGCCGCCATTGCCACTGTTGCCTACGCCATCAATACTAGCGCTGCCGCTGCTGCTGCTGCTGCTGCTGCTGCTGCTGTTATCCGGACCGGTGCTGTTCAAGCCTGCCAGCCGCGCTTGCATGTCCTCTAGAGAAAGGGACGCTTTGCGTGGAGCACCTGCTGGGTTGCCGATTGCGTTAGGCTCGCTGCCATCATGAGCATGCGCGGGCGCGGCGCTTGCGCCAGACGCAGCAGGTGGCAAGTGGCGCAAGGCACCAAGCTCATGCTCGCTCAATTCGGCATTCGATGGGGCTGAAGAATTAACGAATGGTGCCTGTGGGAACGTTGGCGGAGCAGCTGGGACGTCTGGCAGTGGCATAACTCCTGGAGCGCTGGGAGCTGCTGGAGGCGGCAGTGCTGGAAGTTGCTGCGGCGGAAATTCAGGTTCTTCTGCCGCAGTTGCGCTGGCAGGTGCACGGAAAGGCGGTTCCACTAGCGGAGTCGCTTTCTGAGCTCCGTCGCCCTGGCCTGGCGTGAATGGCAAGGCTACCGGCACTACGCCGCCGCCGCTGCTTGAACTCGAATCTGCGCTGTGGTTGCCATGGTTGCTTGTCAGATGACTGTTGTCTACTTGGCCAACCACTGTCGCAACGGGCATACCATTGCCACCGCCACCGCTCCCACTGCCGCCGTTGCTGTCGTGCTGCGCGCGCGACGCTGCCGCGAAGCCGTCCTTGTAGCCCGAGTGGTAGTCTGGCGCGGGCGCGTGAGGAGCAGGGGGCACTTGACCTGTTCCACCGCCACCACCTGCTCCTTGAGGCCGGGGCGCGTGACCAGGGGGTAGAGGTGGCAACTCCTGAGGTGCAACCGACGCTGACAACGCTGACGACGACGACGGTGAAGAAGGCCCGTGTTCGTTGGCGTACGCTTGTGCCACGCCCGACCCTTGGCCCTGGGGCACCGAGAAGCCGCGAGGAGCCGGTGCAGCGGTCGAGTGCAACGCTTCTTCGTTCAAGCCCAAGTCCGTAGGGACCCATGCCACGTCATGCTCTGCGGCAATTGCCACCAAGTACTAAGACGTGGAAGGCACAGAGAAAGGAGAATGGAAGAAGAGCGTTAGGGAAAGGTCCCAGTCAATGGCCTCGGGCGGTGTTTAAAAAAGGCTCCAGTTTTAATGCATATGATAGGCACCGTCCAAAACTGCATCGTCCACAATGCCAGTACTTAAGCCTCCACCAAGAAGTACAAGCATTGCATGAACGAAGCAAACCCTCATTGTTCACCTGTTGCACGAGGTAGCTCGACGGCGGCTGCACCGAGAGCTTGTGCACGACGCGCTCGTTCACACACCCACCGGTGTTGCTTGCCGCGGCTGCTGCGAACTCGGCACCGTACTTGAGGCTCAGCTGCTTGGCGATGGTGGCCATTTCCACCGCTTCGGTGCGGTGCTCGCAGTACAACAGCGTGCAGACGGCCTCGTGCAGGTCGGGTGGACACCCCTCGGTCGACTTTCAAGTAAGTGGAAGTTCCGTGGAAAGTAACAAAGAACAGAAAAAGTTTCATTCGAGTAAACGTTGGATTAGATTCGAACCGCCACTCTTGAAATATAACGGCTTCAGTGGATTACTAAGGAGAAACGAGCTATTGGAGTCGTCTGGTGCTCGAAGAGCGAGAGAGCTACGGCACGAGTTCTGACGCAATAACTGTAATCATACTTGCCAGATAAAAAGAAGTTCTCTATCTAGTGCATGCTGTTTTTAAAACGTTAGAGAATACTTGCACTGCGCTCATCAACTTCTTGACATCGCAATATCTCACCTGCAAAAGCTTCATGCGCTCGTGGAGAAGTTCACACAGCAGCTCTAAAATTTCATATGCCTGCGTGGCAATACATCCAAGAAGAGGAGAGTACTGAAGCGTCGAACGTTGAAAATAGCCAGAGCCTTTACTAGCTTTAAAATGTTCGAAAGAGATAAACTAAGTGCACTCACTTCAATCGTAAAATCGCTGCGGATGATGTGCTCCACTTTGATGCGAGCCTTCTCCTCTTTGCCATCACGGAGGAGAATCGAGATTTCTTTCTTTTCCTTTTTGGATAGAGCGGCCTTCTTGGAGTTGATAATTGTAAAGCGCTATCATAGATTCACATAAGATGCACACGCGAGTTGATGCAAGAGATTACTGCGACACAAACTTTTGTTCTAGGTGTTCTGCTAACCAAACGAATTTGCTTCATGGTCTGATGGTGCCACGGGCGCATTACAAATAAAAGCTGAAGACAAGTTTACTTACATTGATAGCCATTTTCAGGTGAGGCTTGAGCTTCTCTGCATTGAAGCTAGCAAAGAAGGAAAACATTTGAAAGAGCCGCACGTAAGCGTGCTGTAAGCGCGCGCTCTCTCTCTCTCGCTTCGACAATGGGTATCCTACGTCTACTCTTGGGTGTATAGAAAGCAAAAAGTCTGCCTCCTGTTATTCTTCTTTGATGCTAGCGCACTAATATGATAAATGAATCGAGCATCAAGCAAGCATTCAGTATTATATTCAGTACGTGCAAAAATGCACGTACGGGCATCAGCGATGCTTGTTCGAGGAACTAGGCGGTCGCTAATAATAACTTCTCGTGGCATTGGCCGAGAATTTTCGACTCCCGCTGGCCCTCTAGCAAAGTTCTTGGCTGCAACCGAGCCATTGGTGCCGCGCTTCTTAACAGACGACAAAATAGACGCCGCATGTGAGTCTCCAAGGCCTCCATACACACACTTGTTAGCGCAGGCATCGAATGTTTCTAGTTTCTCATCGCTTTGTTCTTTTGTGCACCTGACTGCACTGCCTTTTGTTCGCGTTAGGCTATTCTCCTATCTTGTCCCCAATAATTAGCTGATACAATAATTGCTTTGAAACCGTGTCTCCAATAAGACCTTTCACCCATTACACTTTGCATTGCTGCTTCGTAAATTAGTCGCGGACGAGAAGCGACGGCTCAATGGTTTTCACTCAGTGGCATCGCTCATGGATCGCCCAACGACATTGCCACGGGAACTCACCTGTACGGTGTTACTTTTCACCTTTTGACAACTCGCGCACTTCCTACCCTACGTTCGCGCTGTGCTATCTATCCTTAGGCTACTGCACTACAATCAGGACCCACTCTTCTAAGTTACGTATTTAGCTAGAAACACGATGAGCTCTATTGTACTGTACTCCTACCCGCTCCGTACAGTCCTCTTGGAGAGAAACATCATGAAAGGGAAAGCACAGCTTCCTGGCTTGCGTGCTTGCGTGCGTGCTTTTTCTGCTAACTCAAGTTAGTTCTTACTGTGCGCTTCCTTTACATGATGTCATCAGTGGACTTAGAGCCATGGGCCAGAGGTTCCGAGATGCTTGGAGCGGATGACTGCGCTCAGCTCTTAGGGGAAGTGCGCGAGGCCGCAGCCGCCCAACGGGAGCATTTGCAGCAGCGTGTCGACGTGTACGCGTGGCATGTGGCCTATGGCGATGGAGCAGCCTGGGCTAGTGCACTCGAGGAGGAAGGAGGAGGAGGAGGAGGTGTTGATGGAGGCGCGTCTGAGGAGCGTAGTAGTGTCGTTGATGAAGCTACTGCCAACGGCACCGCCAGCACTGGTACCGCCAGCACTGGAATAGACAGCAGCGGTGGCGACAGCAGTAGTCCATCCTTAGGCGACGGCATTGCTAGCGACCTGGTGTCGTATGTCGTGAACCCCGAGGTCGAAAGCGAAGCGGCTCTGAGGCTGCGGCTCCTCGAGCACACGTGCGCGAGCCTCACCCGCCTCTTTCCCTCCGCCAACCCCCCCTCGGGGGTGGGCTCGCGCACCCGAGACGACGCGGTGGGCAAATGGAAGGCCGCAGTGACAGCATCGCGAGTAGACCATGGAGTCTGGGTCTCGGTGCCTGCGCTCCTGCACCGCGCTCGCGACGTGCTCGGTTCCATCGTGCCAGCGTTGGCGCCAGACGCGCTTCCACTACCTCCTCCTACTGCAATTTCGTCGTCAACCTCCAAAACTTCAACATCAACTTCTGCCTCCTCTTCCATTGAGGACAAAGCACCGCTGAGCAACGAGCCCAACTCAAGCGATGAGAATAGCGCCGACATTACTTCTGTTAGCTCCTCCTCCTCTTCTGATCCGCAGTTGCCGCGTGCCGTGGTCTTAGTGGTGCTGCGCGCTTGCCTGGAAGGCGGCTACGAGAAACGATTAGAAGCGCTCGCGTCGCTGTTCGACCATTCTTGCGAACCCCCAGAGGACGACGCTCTGAACTGCGCCTTGGCGGAAGTGCTGGCGAAAGCGAAAGCAGACGCAGCAGCAGCAATGGCAGAAGCTGACGGTGGAGCAGCAGCCGCTGCTGTTGACGTGGACGAGAGCGCTCTATCAGGAGTGCCGCCCGCTCTGTCGTGGCCCGAAATGGAAGTGGTTCTGCGCGTGGGGGCTGAAGCGGCTGCCTTGGCCCTCAGAGACGAACTCCTGGCTTTTACGGCCGTCAACCCTGTAGATCCCGTTCATCAGGTAGGCATGGATAGTGTTTCGCCTCAAACCGTGCTCATTTCGATATGATCTTCTGATCTTCGCTTCTTTCTTTCGCTGTTCCATATTTTTTAACCATGCACCAGGTCTTGCAACGCCATTTGCAGCAACATCTTGGACACCACGCACAAATTGAGCACTCCAACGATGGGGATGCGGCATCCCCCTCCTCGTCGTCGTCATCATCTTTGTCCGCCGCGTCCGATTCTGTGGTGGCTGACGCGGTGACTAAGGCGATGCGCTTACAAGCCATTGGCACTTTGGACCCGGCCATGGGTACCGCGGGCATGGCTTCGGTGCGCGCCACGCACGAAGCAACCGCCGCGGGAACGCCATCATCCTCCTCGTCTACTGAAGCAACAAGAGGAAGAGCAGCAGGCGGAAGTTCAACTACTAGTGCAGCCGGTTCAGCCATGAGCGATGACTATTCGTCCTTTGCGCGCCCGCGTACTACATTAGAGGCGATTGGCCCTTCAGCGGGCACTACCAATTCACACGCCAAGAGCAAGAGCGTCGACGATGACGACGACGAAACCACGGCAGAAGAGAAGGAAGCAGAAGCGAAGCGGCTAGCAGCGAAAGCAGAGCGCGAAGCAAAAGAAGCGCTAGCATGGGCGGTGGCAGGCCGCACCGGAAGCATTCCACCCACCAAAGATGAGCTGGCGTGGGCCGCGCGGCACGCGAGGGTGAGAAGAGGAGGGAAAGCTCGTCTGTATCATATTTTTGAAGCATGCTATACTAGGGCAAAGTGCAGTGGAGGTTCTTTCTTTTTCTTTTAAAAATGCAACATTACATCATCTCCAATCACAACACTTTGCATCTTTTCGAGTTTTTCTTTTTCTCAGCGCTTTTGACGATTAACTTTTTCTTTGTTCTCGCTTCTTGCTTCTAGGTGTGGCTCTTGCACGATTTAGATTACACCCACAAGTGGCGCTGTTGCTTCGCTTGGGCTGATCGGCCGGGCGAGGCAGAACAACAGGAGGAGAAAGCCTCTGCCACCAGCGGTGGCTCCGGCATGGACTTCAGCACCTGGAAAGGGCCTGACTTGCTGGGCACCTCGCAGCTCGATGGTGGGTGCTTCGGGGTGTGTTTGCATTGTGTGCTTTTAGGTGGTCCTCAGTTGGTGGTGGTGGTGGTGGTCTTTCTATTGTTGTCAGAGCAACCTCTTGGCTTCGAAGAAAGCGAGGAGAGAACCAGGGGGCGCTGACTTGTGACTTGTGACTCCATTTGAATACTCTCAACTCTCAATCGTCGTTTCCTTGTTCATAATTTTTTGTGTGTTGTGCTTGCTTGTTGCTTAGGGTACCGCCTGAGTGCATCGCAGCTGGTTGGCGCTCAGAAAGTGCACTTCGTGGTGAGTCTGAATATTGAGAAGATGACATGTATGTATTCTTACTGTGGTATTGCTTGCGATATTAATCCTTTAAATTAATCGAAAACAGCTCAATTCAAATACGGCCATAGCAAAAACCTGATTTTCCTTCTTCTTTTCTTTTCAATTCTTCTCTATTTTCATCAGGAACTTGGAGGTTTTAGCCAGCATTTCACCGCTACATTCAAAACAAAAAAACTCGAAAAGTAAGTCGGTTGATTTGGTCGCATGTTTTTTTTTGTCCTATAGTTGCCTCGTCTTTTTTCGCTATCTGCCATTCATCGCTTCCAACTTTCAGCTCGTTGCTGTATTTTCCTTATTTAAAGGTACGCGGAATCGAAAGGCAACCGCGAGTCGGCGCGTTACGGCGTTTTGTTTACGGTCGCGGTGGCGCTGTTTGACCAGTTTATCATCGAAAAATGAGCCCAACATTAGCCAAGGTCTCTACGTAGGGCATTATTCGTGCATCGTTGTTGATGTTGGTGCTTGTGAGTGGGTATGGCCTAAAACCAAGGTCCCCTTGTGGTTTTAATGAGGTCTTGTTTCGCTTTAAGTGAAATCTTAATTGGAATTGCGAATGGGTTTTCTGGTGCACGTCCCGAACTCGAACTCGAACTAATACAAACCCAAATGGCACAGAAGCCAATGCTGCGGGCAGAAGTGGGAATGCGCGTGCGTTGCGCAAACAAAGCAAGTGCGAATGATTCAGGAGGGAGAGGGGCATTGGCCAAATTCCTCATAAAATTTGCAAAAAGCGAGGAATTTGTGGGTGTTGCGCACTCCGCAGAACGACCCTCTATCTAACCAACTAGCCAAGATTCCTTATGCGCTTAGGAACCCAATCGCCGATCAAAGCCACCCCTTCCTGAATTTATAAACATATAAAATTACAGTAACTGCATGTTACATGGTAGGTACTACATACACCATACACCCCCCGTATAGGTTTATTAAAAAAGGGGGGAGGTCAAGGCGACCTTATGGCTTATATTAACTGCGGCCTGGTGAGTCAACCTATCATCTATAGACAATATGAGCAGAATATAGATGCAAGATGCCTTAAAATCGTAGAATGAGACAAAAATGTGAAAACTAAATGAAACAAAGGCAAAATTTCGAGGTTTCAATGACCTCCAGACCCTCTATCCGCAACTCCACAACCCCGAGGCCTCTTCGCGCCTCTATTAGGCGGCTTTTGCCTTGGGCTCATCCGCAGGAGGCAGTTTGGGCGACAACAGGTACGACAGAGATCCACCAAAGACCAGAGCGACCCCCGCCCACGTGTAAGGAGGCACCGCCACGCCCGAAAAGAAACGAGTGGAAATCACCTGATATACGGAAAGCGGCACAAAAATGCGTTGCAGAGATAAAAGTTGCGACCAACATGGAATATCCTATTTCCGAGCAAGCGAGGAAAGTTTGATGCTATAAGAATGCCTATGTTGGCGAATACATCTTTCAATGTTGAAATTTGGTGGTTTAAAAAAAAAAGCACACAAGAAGAAGAAAACGGGTAAATATACCGTGGAAATGAGGCGGTAAAACATGGGCACGAGGGAGGAGACTACTGCAGTGGAGTGGGCATTCAACCAAGTGCAAATCTTCTTGGCGTTCCAGTTTCCCACGAAATTCACTGTCACCTTTTGTTTGAAAAAAAGTGCAGCAGAACACAATCAGAGACATTGCAAGCAGAAGTGGGCAAAAGAAACTCATCGTAAATTAGTGTCACGTTATGAGCAAAAGTATCGAAGAGAAAGTTGCAAAGGCAGAAAAAAGCGAGAGAAAACAAACCAACTCAATTAAAGAACTGTGCTGCGAATGTGTAAAATATGTATACGCGCTGCCTAGAAACCCTACAGTGGCAAGTATTCATCGTGAAGGGCAGTGCATTCATTTGTTTTTCACTCTTTATACATCACCAGGCTGGCTTCAAGGGGCAAGGCGACGCGCAAGGCCGCGCCCACCGCTACAGGGAGGGGTAAGGCCCACCAGGTCGGGTTGGCCGCCCACCGGGACACGAATTGAAACACCTCGCTAATGGAATAGTTATAGAGGAGGTGGTGGTAGTTTTGTTTGAACAAACGGAGGTACAAAATGAAGAAGAGGTAGAAGATCACGTGAAGGGACAAAAAGGCAGCACCAACAAAAGCCCCTATCACTTCAAAACCAAAATGAGAACAAAGGTTTGAAATTCTGCAGCATTATCATGAAAGTGTCCAGCAATGCTATGTTTACAATTTACGGTCACCCGACAACGATGATACTCACGGTCCCGCGATGACGGCCATGAGCAACGTGCCCACCACCGACATGAAGACCATGGCCTCGTCGGTGACCGACGCGCCGAACGGTTTGCCGTCGGCTTTTGCCTTCTTTTCCGCTTGCAAATGCGGCGCAAACACGCGGGCCTGTAATTATTGTATATCACCACATTCAAATGAGGCAAACACGTCAAGAAAGACATACAGATTTGACCGGGAGTTAAGACTACTTGCAATCACCATAAGAGAACACTAGTAAAACGAAGCATGGCGACACTTTCACCGAATCCTCTATCCTATAGTCACCTGAAGCACATCCTTGCCGCTGTCGTTGAGCAAATTTCCCACCAACAATGCCAGCCCCACCAAAAACACGTGTGGGGGTGTGGGGTCCGATCCGGGCACTACCACTCCTGCGTTCGTCGCCGCGGATTTCCCCATGGCCGCTGCCTGAGAGCCGCTGTAGCAACCCAAAGTTGTCAAGCCAGCGCCCGCCGTGATAACCAGCACCGACAAGACCTGCTCCATGGATTACAGAAGTCAGAAACCCCAAGCACAAAAAAATGAAGCAACACACACACGAGGTATAGCTGTCTTAGCAGGAACTTCATTCAAAAGAGTACAAAAGACAAAATAGTTAACATTAAGCACAGACGCCGACATGACAGTATCAAGTGAATCGTCACATACCTGAGCCAGGGAGTATCGGCGGTGCGCAAAGAGGTAACCCAAGAGCATAGAGGTGACGGACCCGCACGACCGCACCTGCGAAATATTGCATACATGTGCAACCATGAGGAAGGAAGAAGGAATCAACGTTTTCTATCATTGATCAGCTTGAACATTAATTATAGTAGCTAATGAGAGGCATTTTTCCGAGCACTACTCCCTAGAAAGTTTTTTCTTAACTACCCCCGTTTCAAGCACCTACCACGAGAAAGACGGGGTAGAAATCGTTGTTGGTAATGTTGCAGGCCATGTTGCCCAAGTAAGGCCCGCAAAAGAACATGGCGCTAAACAACGCATGTTGCGTTAACGTCAGCCGCCGGGTGCTGAAAACATAGTCCGCCAAGAACAAGAGACAGCGGCCCAAGCAAGTAGCCACCCGCCGAATATAACAAACGTTGAAAAAAATCGGGCGTGTCACGGCGTGTGCAACGTAGGAATATCGAAGTAAATACTAGTGCTTTAAGCGTATACCTTACTACCACACAATAGTTGCGTTGAGCTCACACCTAACAGAAGTTCATCACTTGTCTCACCTCGAATCCACCAGGTATTTTCGTTTTGCCGGAGACGATAAGGAGTCAAACATGCCGTACACAAATTGAAAGAGCGTGCAGACATTGGTACAACCTGCGAAAAATTAAAAAAGCACCAAAATCTAAAAACGCGAACTCGGAGATAGATAAAAGCTCCGTTCATCTAAGAGCTGTATATCCCATTCTACTCTCACCTCCGAATTTCTCGAGTGCAACTGCTAGCCAAAATCATTCGATTACTCAATAGCCTTTTTTTTAAATAAAAGCCCACCTTTGTCCATCGAATTGAGCCGCATGAGGCATATGTTGGCGCCGAGGCCTCCGAGCACTGCTAGCCCGAAGTTTAAGGGGATCGACATTCTGTGGTCAACTGGCATCATGGTCATGAGCATCGGGGCAGAACAAGCAGCACGGCGAGTGAGCAAAGGAGAAGCGCGCAAGGTAGGCAATGTACTAGACAATGTCAACATCTTGTGATTGTTCTACGATCTATCAACTCGAACGTTTGCAAAATATGTGGGTGATCTTAGGGTCGTGTTCTATCACCTCGATTAGACTAGCCAGGGATTGATGTTCTCATAAATTATCACATGCTACTTTCAAATCACTAGGAGGCCACAGTATCAAAGTACAGCGAATTTGAAGGACGTACTCATTCAAACTCTAGCTAGCTACTCGTCATCTTTTGTAAGCCCTTGCATATTGTATTTTTCTCACCTAACTCGGTGAAGTTGTAGCGCTCTCCAGCTTGTAATTCTAGCTTATTTCGAAGCCCTTCTATCTGCTTGCTTGTTGCCAAAGTAAAGGTTCTCGTTGAAGTTGAGATGATGATATACTTTTTTTTCCTCGAATGAACACTTCCTGAGAGGGGGGAATTGTTACATCGTCTCAACCTGATGAGACACTCGAACTCGAAACTCGGTTCACGACTTCACGACCATGGCCTCAGCGGCGGATCTGGAGCTCCTATGGACGCACATTGAAGTTGAGATTGACCTGCCGCATGCACCTTCACGACCTACTGCTGTTCGAGGCGTGTCTAGGCTCTGGGTTCTACCTACCAACCTTAAGCCTAGAAAGCACCTTCGTATCCACTGCCGTCAGTGCAAGGTCACAGGAGTAACCATCAATGGTATTCCGGCCACTTCCTGGGAATGCCTCGACCCGCATGATTGCATAGTGCGCAGCCCCGATCTTATTGGTAACGGCGAGGCTCTTGAGACCTTCTCTCGTGCAGCGTTTCTCGCTGCACAAGATGGTGAGCTAGCTATCCGCTTGCCCGCCCTGGGGCCTACTAGCCAACCAACCCAGGCATTTCGATTACCAGACGAGATTGCTCATACGGCGCAGCAAGGGCCAATTAACTCTACCAGTATGGATACTGGTCATTCTAGGTCATCAGTAGGTGCAGGGAGCGGTAATTTTGTTAGCGCTGAGAGCAGCAGCGGTCTAGGCCCTAGCCAGTCTACATCTTCCTCGATGCCAGCACGCGCAGCAGAATCCCGTGCTCGGTGCTTGAGCGCCATGCGAGCGCGTTTGGCTGCTTGTGCAGGGTCGCACGGGAAACCACTTCTAATTGAGGTGCCTCTTCTGCTTTCCCTATCATAGACATCGTCATTGCAACGAACAAGGATATTTCTTTCTTTGCATTTTCGTCTAGGGCGAGAGGAAAGGAGCAAGAGCACTAGTGATAGTGGATACCGTTTCCAACCTAGATTCACTTCATTTTTCTCGATTGCCTGCTAGTAATTCTCTGCTTGTACCTAGTACGTGCTCGCCCCAAACAACAAGCCTCGTGCTATATTTTGCCATCCTACCTTTTTCATCTAATTTTTTTAAACGCTATGTTTATGGTTGATGTCTTGCTCATTAGGTCACGTACGAGCTCGAAGATCCCAAAGGCGGTTTCGAGTGCACGTGGCCAAATTGTAGCAGCAGCAGCGGTGGGGGCGTGTTGATGCACACTTGCGGGGGTGGCGGGTTTGGCAGCACTACAGGGGTGGATCTGGACGGCGCCCGCTGCCGTTGGCCTTGCTTAGATGGCCCCGCCGGCACGCACCAAGCACCGGTGGAGTTGATGGTGAACGCCGACGCCAAGCACGCGTGCGTCGCGAGCGGGCAACGGTTGATGAGCACCGTGGAAGGAGGAGAAGCAGACGAGGGTGCGCCTGCTTCTTCACAACAGGGGTCGTCTGCAGCTAATGCGGTGGCAGTGCCACCTTGGGTGCAAGCGCGGGTGGGCGCTGCTGCTACTGTGACTTCACCGCTAAGTACATTACTAGCGCCCGAGCCGCTGCACCCATGGCCTCTGGCGTTTCGGCGACACGCTTGGTTTGTCGGACCGCATTGCCCCATGCGCGGCGTTGGCCTGGTCTTAGGGACGGCACTAGTGCGTTTGCCTTCTCCACCGCCACCACTGCCACCGCAGCCTCCTTCGTCGTCGTCGTCATCATCATCATCGTCGCATCCACCTTGCATAGTCACGCCGCCGCCGCTCGACGTGTGGGTCAGCCAATCCGCGAACGAGAATGACTACGATGACAAGGGTGACGTCATCACGACGACGACGGCGATGCGGGACGCGGCGCACGCTACCAACGGGCTCGCAGCGGCGTGCTTGTTTTGCGGCGACGTGCTGGGCACGGGGGGCGAGTTTCCAGAGCCGTGCCACACCCAGGTGGGTTGCTTGGTGGGCTGGTTGTACGAGGGGTGCTCGTCTCTTGGTGGCGGTGGTTGTTTCTGTTCGCTTTGAAGTGCACGTAAAAGCAGTAGTAGGCACCTGGTCGGCACAGGCAGAGGTCTTACGCGCATGTATCCAGTCACAAACCCTAAACTTTTGCTTTTATTTTTGTGGCGTCGACTATTTCGGCCTTCTTGGGCCATTAGTGCATCTCTGTTGGGGTTATTCTGAGGCAATCATCCCTGACCACCCCCATCCTGCGTGCGCCAGGTGTGGTTGCCTACCTTGCAGCAGGACGACACCCTGGTGTTCGCCAACTTGACCCTGGTCTCCCGCCGCTTGCTGCATGGGTCCACAGTAGCGGAGCCCCAGCTGCCGGGCCACTTGTTGCAACTGCGCGCCTTGTAAGTACAAGAAAAAATACTTGAAAATAGACACCGAATTAAAATCATTGGGCGCTTTCAATTATCTCCTCTTGTGGTTGCTCTCTTCTTTTGCTTTTTGCTTTTTTTTCAAAGCCATTTTTTTTGATATTATTAACTTTCATTCGCACGTCTCTTATACTCGTCTTCCTGCTTGCTTTTCTTCTGTACATCTTCAAATCGCTTTTCTTTCAAACAGACTATTAGCTTACTTGCTACCACTCGTCAAGCTCAACACCGTGGCCAGCGACGGATGGCTGTTGGCGGGGATAAGCGGGTGGCTGGTGCTGCGGTGGGCTGAACGAGCGCTAGGCGACGACCACCACCGCCTGATGCTCTTGCGCTTGCACGACGCAGTGGTCAGTTAGTGTGGTTGTTAAAGAGAATTATCCGCGTATATATTAGTGGAGTGCTATAATTAGTCATCAATATCTTCTTCGGCCTTATTTTGAATCCGCAACGTCGGCCCGAATGTGCGTTGCGTGTGTGTGCCTACTTAAGGTGCGGCGGGAAGCTCGACTGCCGGACATGGCTCCAATCAGCCGCGGCGGCGCTTATGCCCGCCTCCATGCCTCTTCTTCTACGGCAGGAGTTGACGTCAGAGCGTGGGAGACCTCGGCGGACGAATCTCTGTTAGGTTTAGCCGCTACTGAGGACCCTCTGTTGATAGGGGCCAAGTCACTGAAAGCAGAGGAGCGAGCGCACTGGCATGCCAAGTCGACTCTGGTGAGTGGATACCCCCCCCCCAAAAAAAAAATGAAGTGATACGAATGGCTTGCCCTTCAAGACCCTCGTACTTTTTTTCAAAAGAAATAAGCGTCTGAATCTTCGATACTCCTGCCCTTCATCTTCCTTTTTCTCTGATCCCCATGGCAAAATCCCTCCTTTTCAACTTCCTTTCTTCCATTCTTTCATCTTTTTTTTTCACGCAGTCTTCGGCCTTGAACTCTTTTAATTTCTTTGCAGGTGATGCACATGCTGGAGCAGCGGCTAGGCGCGGACGGCCGGGATTCGCTGCTTCGAGCCATTCACATGTCGCTCTTGCCAGGCCTGGACCTCTTGGCTGCTCCTCCTGGCTGTGACCACATTCAGCCACCACCATTAGCGGGGCCACTGCCGCCGTCGCTCGAGGAGGAAGAGAAAACAAGCGACACCATTGCTAACGCCAATGCTAACACCACTGCCACAACGACGGTGCCAGGAGGGAGTGAAGTACTACATGTAGAATGGGCGCAGTCGCTCGATACTCTAGGCTTTTTCGCCCTGGCCACCGACACCCCTGGTAGCAGTAGCGGCAGCGGAGGAGGAGGTGCTCTGAGCCTTCTCAGCAGTGGCGGTAGGTCGAATACACAACTCCTTTTGCTTGAAAATTTTGTTAAGCGAGCTGGCAGATTCAAGTGTTGAGGGAAACATTCAGTGCATGAGTGCGAATGAAATTTCTGTTTTTTTTTTCTCTTGCACCTGCCTAAGCACGCCATTAATGTGTGTGCATGCAATTTTATGCAACAACAACCTCAACAGGCGGCGCGGGCGACGCATTTGGCGGTTGGATGGAGCAGTGGGTGCGGTGCAGCGGCGCGGCCCTCTTGAAAGTCAATTGGGAGTACAACAAAAGCAAGCACGAAATCGACCTGACCATCGAACAGGTGGTGCCGCCCTGGCGCACCCACAGCACGAGCAGCAGCAGCAGCAGTGGGGAAGGCGGTGGCAGTGGCAGTTTGAACAGCGATGCAGCGACTGCAGGGCACGCGAATCACCAGGGCTGTTTTCAGGGGCTCCTGCAGATTCGCATCGTCGAGGTTTGTGTTTGTTCTGGTTTTAAGATTCTGTTCTTGCTTCTTTATTTTTCTCTCAAGAATTATGACGTCCCGTCTATTGATGCGTTCGTTTCCTTAAAAATGAGTACACATTTGTTTTGAATTACATTTCTTTCGTTTCTTTCGTTCGAGTGACTTCAGGCTGTGTGCATGACCTCTCTATCTACCATACATTAGATATCTAATTTATCTCTGGCTGTCGAATTTGAACAAAGGTGGATGATTTGGTCGTCGACCACCAGCGCGTGATTGGGTCGGAGACTCAGTACACGTTTACCTTCAAGTGCCAAACCAACAAATCCCGCATGCGCAAACGCCCTACGAGCAGCAGCAGCAGCGGAGACTTGGGTGGCAGCAGCAGCGGAGACGACGGGAGTGGAGAGTGTCCTGTGCTTTGGATCAAGGTATTATCCAGTGTTGATGAACAGTCTTGGCCCGCATCTCAGCCTGCATTCTGAGAACATACTCGAAAAAGGGTAAAGAAAAGAGATTCGTTTGAGCTAGTCTCGATTGTGTGAGATGGATATAATCCCATTGTTCTTCTTCCCTCATGTGATATTTTTCTTCCTCTTGTTTGTACATGTAAACTCGTCAGGTGGATCCGGACTACGCTTGGATGCGCGAATTAGTCATGAAACAGCCGTTCGACTCTTGGCTGGAGCAAGTAAGTTAGAATTGGCCATCTTTCTCGGTCATTCCTTGGTCAGTTTGCAAACTTTAGGTGATTTCATTGTTGTCGCAGCTTTCTCCTCCTCCTCCTCCGTCGCCTTTCAATCTTCTATCCCTCTCAATTCTCCCTTCTCTCTCACTTTCCCTATGTGTTCTCCAATTTTGCACTTCGCCTGCACGCGCACATTGACACACCCATACACATGTAATAGCTCGGCCGAGACGGCGATGCCGATGCCCAAGTGTTGAGCCTAAGAGCCATCGCCGAGCTGCCGTTGGCCGGTGAATCCACCAAAGTGCCACACGCCAAACCAGCCGCCGCCCTCGCCGATGTGGTTAGTGTTTATAATAATATACTACATTAGAGAATGGGTATATACTTTTTAGATTTTTCCATCTCTATTTCAGTACGGAACAACGTCTTTGAACGATTCTGCACAATGCTTGAATATACTTTTTTTTACTTCTAGCCGACAAAAATACGGATGAGGTACCATGAACCAGCACTACAGATATAAACGAACCTAATTGTCATTTGTAATTGCGCTCACACGCATGATATACATGATTATGTATGTGTATTATATTAGGTGCGCGGGGTGCCGCTGCCGCTTCCCTCTGCCTGGCTCATGCAGCAGGGCAGTTACTACAACTCGTACAGCCACATGTACGGCGGTGGCAGCGGCGGCAGTGGTGGTGGTGGCGTTGGCTACGGAGGGTCGGCGTCTGAAGCCCATGCTTGGGGAGTCCGTGTAGAGGCCGCAGACGCATTGGCGAGGTGATGTTTGCTTAGGAGAGCGTAAAAAGCCTTACCTTCTTTTTGTAACTCTGTTCCGTTTACTCTCTTTATTATCTTGTGCTCTCTTAAATCTCCTCCATTACTTCATTATTTTTCGTCCTCCTCTTCATCATCTTCTTCCCGCCAACTTTATCATCTTATTTGATTTTTTATCTCTTCTTCTGGATCATTCTGTCTTCAGATGGCAAGCGATGCACGCTCCCAGGAGCGGCGTGGCGTCATTAGCGGGATCTTGGCGGGGCCGAGACATGCTCAGGCAGTGCTTGCTGGTATGTTTTGATATATTCGAGAGAAACGAGGGGGAGGAGGTTTGCTGAAAATAACAATGAGATATATAGGATGTTCTGCTGACGTTGTTTGTGGTAGTGATAAATGTCGGTATTAATTAGAGTGAGCAAATGAAAAGCACGCATTGATTCAATTGTTGACACCTTCTCTCTCACTAAAAATGTCTCTTTTGTGTTATTGCTACACACACACTCTCTTAGGATTTGTTCACCGACGTGCACACCGCAACGCCGATGCCCCTGGGCTGTCGAGTGGTCCGGGCCATTAACAATTCTTCTTCTTCAGAGTCGTCAAGCGTTGGCGGCGGAGGCGGCGCGCTGTCGAGAGGCGCGTTTGCTACTTCGGCGTTACATGTGCGTGAAATTAACAAGCGCACATTTCTCTCTTGCCCATCCCCTTTTTTGTTTGTCATTATTCATCCCCTGCACTTGATCATAGTCTGACAACATGAAGGCGCTGCCCTCGCCTTCTCCGACCGTTTCTCTTACCCTACTCCTTCCCGATCTTTCGACCCATTTTCTGTTCTCTTTCTTTCGCATGCATGTTTGTTGTCCCACTGTGTGTACGTGTGTACAAATATATATTAGGTCGGCGTGCTCGAGGGCATTGCCACATGCCGCGCGCAAAACGGCGCGTCCTCATTGGCTGGTGCCCGAACTTTACTCGATACGCTGGGTTATGCTGACGATGATCACGACGAACAACCAATACTAACCTCCGCGGGCGAGTGCTCAACCACTGGTGCTGGTGGTGCTAGCGGCAATAGCGCTGGTGGTGGTTCCGCCGTGGTTGGGTTTTGGAAGAAAGAGAAGAAGAAAAGAAAGAAAGAAGGCGGCGGCAACAGCAGTACTACCTGTAGTACTAATACTAGCAGTGCGCGATCGTTGGACAAATCGTACGCGCTTGCACGGCTGCTAGGCTGCTTAGGGGAGGTAACTTGTGATGTTTCGTGCATGTTTGTTTGGCACAAGTTGCATGCCAGCATTTAGTATCATCCACGAATAACTTGAGCTGAATTTTCTCTTGTATGCTGTTTACATCTCCTTGTATTCTCATTCCTTGTCTACCCCCCCCCCCCCCTCTGTCTTTATTTTTTGTTTCCGCAGGTGTTTTTGCGCCAAGACGAGGTGAACCAAGAAGTGGAGACTTGGCGGCTGGCGGCGCAAGCACAAGCGCAACGGCTCTTTTACGCGGACACCTACCGCGGCAGCCATTTAGGGGTGGTGCGCGCCGCAGCTCTTCAGGTAAGATATGCTACAGGCAGTAGCATACATTCATGTAGCAAGTGTTTGTAATTGGTCCTGCATGTACTCAATAATTGTAATTGGTTTTGTCATCACAAGTATTCAGTCGCATAGTCTTCATACGTTTAAGTTCCTCACGAATCTGGCCTCATCCTTGTGTTTTTGGTCGATCTTGTGCTGTCTTTCAATAACAACCGTCGTGTGGTTGTGGTGCTACCTCGTGCATTGCAGGCGCTCGGGGCACTGTCTCTCCTCGCTACTCACTCCACATCCAGCAGTTCAAGTTCAACTTCTAGTACTGGTAACGCTGCCGGCGCGAAGCTCACTGCTAGCAACAGCAGCAGCAGTGGTGCTGCTAGCAGCAATAGTGCCTCCAGCACTGTCACCGGCCGAGACAGCAGCAGCAGCAGCAGCAGCAGCGCGGCGGCCAAAGATTGGTACCTGAAAGCGTGGAGTGGGTCCGATCAGCCGGACTTGGTGCGACTGGTGGCGATTGTGGGCACGGTGCAGCAGCACACTAGCAGCGGGCAAGCCAGTCTAGCGGTGGAAGCCCTTCGGTGGGCGCTCAGGCTGCTCTTTAATGATGGTGTTGGGGGTGGTGGTGATGTAAATGGGGGCGAACATGGCAGTGTTGGTCCTGTTGGTGGCGCTCCTAACAACCCTGGTGGTACCACTACTGCCACAGGCAGAGGTGTTGACAACAAGAGAAAGCGCAGCACTGCAGCTACACCAGGTTCTTCATCTTCATCATCGACTTCTTTGCCATCACCTTCTAGTGCCTGTTCGAAATGGTTGCAGGTCAACGCGATCGAAGCGCTCGACGAATGGGCAAAAGGCGGTTGGTCGATTGAACCCGGTGGGGTGCTGGCAGGGCAAGACTTGCTGTTTGGAGACCAGCGGCTACCGGGGCTCACGGGTGGGCCCTGCCCAGCGTGGAAAGCTTGGTAATGCCCTGGGATGCGATAGAATGAGATGAAATGGGATGACTGCCATGTTCTGTTTCTTTTGTGTGTGGATGTGGCATGCGATACAGGAATGCTCTAGTGGAACGTCTGCTTCCTCATGCGTGTTCTTTACGACACGTAAATGAATGAAGTGAATGGGAATTAGCTTTTGTCTTGACTCCGACCGCCTCTTCTCCCTGTAAATGCTCTATTGACGCACGCATCCACCAGGTACGCACCCGACGCTGCCCGCTTGCCGCCATCGCCTCGCCCCAAGCAGCTAGCCAAGCTCTTTCGCGACCTGTTGCGCGGAGCGTGCGGTTATCCGGTCCGAGAGCCCATCGCCAAGGATCATGCTCATTTACAGCCCCAGCAGCCACTAGGAGCAGAAGCAGCAGATGCTTCTTCGCCTCATGCAGCACCCACGACTCCGAATGCTGTTCATTCTGCTTCTTCGAGTGTTCCTTCTAGCGCAGGTGGAAGTTCCGTTGGAACCGGTCTCCATGGTGCTGGTAGCAGTCGTAGTGGTGGAATAACGGCCAAGCAGCAGCTGCGGCTAGACGCCCGTCACTTGTGCCTGAAGCTGTGGCAGTTGGTGAATGGGTCTCATCCAGACGTGGTTCACAACACCCCTCTGCGGGTGGCGCTCCAGCACCTGTGGACCACTCTCCTGGGCCAAGACGTTCCCCCTGTAGTGGGCCTGAACCACCACCAGGCCTGCGACCCGCGCAGCTTGGTTGGGGGGCTCGACGGCACGCTTCTGTTCCCCACATCCAGAGATACGCAGATGCTCGGTGGAGGAAGAGGGACCACAGGCACTGTTACTACGGGCGAAGGAGGAGCCGCTAGTGCTGGGGCAGAACTTGCGCCCGTAGCCTGGGTGCAGCCGTTCCGGTTGCGCAACCAAGTGCCGGCTTGGGCCAGCCCGGAGAGCGGGTTGGAAGGCATCTACCAGCACGTGCGCGCGCAGCGGCTGAAGCGACTGCCGCAGGCGAATTGGGTGGAAGAAGCCCGGAGTGCAGCTGCGGCCCACGCGCTTGCCCTCGCCGAAGGCGCCGCAGCCGCGGCTGCCGCTGCGAAGAAAGCTCGCCCGGAAGAAAAGCGCATCATTCGGTTCAAAAACTCGGCTCCGGCTCCAACGCCCAGCACCACCGGCAACAGCAGCAGCAGTGGTGCTCCTTAAAGCTGGTGTTGTCGCGGAATGTTTGGTGCACTTCAAAGTGGCGGCATCCGTGGTACGCTAATGTGGCCCGTTTGTATCATATACGTTTGCAAGCAAGGGGGCACTCAGAGAGCAGAAGCACGGAGCTGCTAAAACCGAACTCGAACTCGACAGGAATGATTTAGAGGGCCTTCTGCTCTTTTGATTTCCTAAGTGCTAAGTGCTGCCCCCCTTGGAACCCAGTTAGAAAATACAAAGAGGGGAAATACATTACCATTGCCTTTTCTGTTTTGTGTATAGCCTTTACTGTTCACCATCTGTGCCGTAGAGTACCGACGCTGGCTGTGCCGGTACCGTGCGTACTTACCGCCGGACCGCCGGTGCAAAGAATATGCAAAGAATACGATGAATACGCTACAGAAATCTGAAGACTCCGCATTCTTCAATCATCTTGAATTTTTGTTGCAAAACCTTTGAAGACGAGTTGTTGCTAACTAACTAACGATAAGCACACGTGCGTAGTGCTTGCTAAAAACATATCCTGCAATGGCTTCCTTTTCATCAAACGTGACCTTATTGGAGTACAAGTGCTTGAAGCACCTCTTTACGAAGATTCGAGATGAGCACACATCGCCGGATGACTTTGTCTTTAGCGCAAACCGTATCATGCGGATATTAGCCGAAGAAGTAAGCACGTCACTGACTGCTACGGAGTTACCTTCAAATACCCCATACTGTGTATAGCGGCGCACTGTGCTGGCGAATCATGTTATCGCATTCATATACGTTCCATCTAAGCCGTCTAGCTAATCTACTGCTCTGTAATCTTGTTTGCGCTTGATTCGCTGTCTAGCTCAATTGCAACGATTCTAAGAAGATACCGTGCTCGTGCCTAATTTATGAATGCAACGCCTGCTTCCTAACCCATTCCACGCAACTACTATTCAGGGCATTGCGTCGCTACCTGCTACCCCAACGGATGTGAAGTGCATGGGCACTGGTGCAACTTTCACTGGCGAAGCTGTAGACATATCGAACGCCTGTGCAGTGTCCATCGTCCGCGCTGGCGACTCACTCCTCGAACAGGTAAGCCTGAGTATTTTCTTCAGAGCCCAATTTGAGCTTCATATTTTGTGACTTTATCATACTTACATGACGCGTACATGCGAATCGCCTACTTTTGAAGGAAAAGTGACGCATTCGACAAAGCTTCAGTTCTCACGCTAGCTTCGTTACTTTTCGTGTTCCCTTCATTGTACGTGTGCATGTTTCAGGTGCGCGCTGTTGCGCCAAGCATCGCTGTCGGTAAGATTTTGATTCAGCGGGACGAGACAACTGCTGAAAAGTTGCCGAAACTGCTGTACTGCAAGCTACCGCCCGCCATTAAGGTTTGAAGCACTGATAGAGTGATGCTTTCGTGGCAAAGAGATGCAATAGGGCTAGCATTGATGTGCGTAGCTTTTTGAGCGCCGAATGCTACGGCACATCCACTTCCCCCATTCTTAAGCCTCTGGGCAATGCTTCTTAAGTCGAATGAACTCGATATGTTTTCCTGTCTCGCTTAATCTTCTTTTTCTTTTATTGATGGCGCGCCAAATGTCACATTCCTAGACAATGAACGTGCTCTTGGTCGACCCAATGCTGGCCACGGGTGGCTCTGCGAAGATGGCAATACAATCGTTGATTGATGCAGGAGTGGCCCCGGAGAGAATCACGTTCCTCAACGTGATTGCATGCCCTGAGGGACTGCAGGCTATGACTGCTGCTTTTCCTACCGTGAAGATCGTCACTGCTCAGGTATTACACGAAAACATGTTTCCTCGATGAGTGTCTACGTACGCACATTCTTGCTCATCTTCATCAAATTTGAACTCACAAATTAGGTTGATGAAGGTCTGAATGCCGAGAAGTATATCGTACCTGGCCTCGGTGACTACGGCGATCGGTTCTTCAACACTGTTTGAACTATTTGGGAAGTTTTGTGAATCGCATTGGGTGCACACACCATCCATGTGCCTATCAATCGGATTAGTTGACACATATGTTCTTCAGAGTGCTTCGCCCGGGGTCATTGATTTTGCGCCTGCGGTAGATGCTCAAAGCCCCCTGATCCTTTTTATATCTAGCTATAGCTATTCGAATTCGAAATGCAATTCGGTGTTCTCAGTAAATTTACTCGAAATTCATGTCGGTTCAAAGCGGCGAGAGTTTGATTTATAAATCGAGTTTAATCAAGCACGGAACAAAACAATTAAGCCACCATAGTCGCATATGTAAATTCGCGCAGACGCCGTTAACTGCGAACACCGATTTGCGATTTCTGAACTGTGGTCAAACGGGCGTGCTCATTGTGAGAAGAGAATGGGATTTGGAGCCCCGCCGAAAGTTCGAAGTGATTCTTATCCCGTTAGATCAGGGAAGGTTGATGCGCTTCCTTTTTTGAAAGGCATCTTTATTTCTTATCTATCTCTGATTGAAGTAGAGCGAATTCGAATACCGAGGAAACAAATTTTAACGCCTTTAATATTTTGGCTTAAGTGGCGAATACAAAAAAAATCCATTGTGGGCATGACCAATATCGCACAACTATTGATCCTTTGCCTCCTGCAGAAATACATGGGCTTCATTCACTCTTTGGGCCACGAGTAACAGTAAGACTGGAGTCAATCCACATAACTTTAAGAGCACGATGCGCAATCCGCCAACCATTTTTCGTGCGAACTATTTAATCGACGTATCGCCCGACGACGACGTGATTCGGCCCACCACCACTTATTGCGGGTGCGCGGGTATGCTGTGAGTGTAGGTAACATTGATGTGTTGCCTTATCCCCGTCGATGGACACTTCATGATTTCTCACGAGGTGTTGGCTACCGTCGAGTTGTTCTAATGCAACTTTGATTCGACTGGTTATCGCGTCCAGCCCAACGAGATCAGATTTTCCTGAAAGATTAGCGGTGGCATCAGCAAGAAAGACCTCATCCAATAGATCCCAATTTTTTGTGTCAAGTGCTCGGCAGTATCGTAGCACTGTTTGCACAATGTCTCCTTCATCAATCAACGACTGTAAATCCATTTGAGCCCACCGATCCCTCGTCTGCTATTGATTTTTGATTCTTTTTTAAATCAAAGTTGTGATATATCCAGACAACTGTGAAAGTTATCTCCTCTACAGTACGAATAGTGATGGTATTTTATGGGTAAAGTTTAAATCAAAATTACCCTCTATGGTAAATTACCGTAAAACCCTAGTAGTTTTGAGGTAAATTTGCAGCAAGTTTGCCCATCGTCGACTTTGTCGAAACAAT
>Ga0307931_1000555_pt1 | contig 23676 bp, 14 predicted proteins | sample OrgLakmetageno47_FD_201816 | JGI IMG/M metagenome (GOLD analysis project Ga0307931, IMG submission 201816) | Saline water microbial communities from Organic Lake, Antarctica - #47 | ecosystem: Environmental > Aquatic > Non-marine Saline and Alkaline > Saline | place: Antarctica: Organic Lake...
CAATTACGAAAGCTGTTCATGTAAGAGCGTACAAGAAGCATGCTCATCGCCGGGCGCGATGCTTGCCAGAAATTCTACACTGTAGTCAATGAAGAAGGAGGCTGCTCGTCTACAAGCTTGCACCATTCAGTGATCTGGACCCCAGGGTAACACACTTTTTTGGGTACAGAAATTTTTTTTTTCGTAGCTATGGTGCTATGGAGCGCTAGCTCTCTGAGGACCTAGGAGGCCCATGAATATATTTTGGAGGCTGCTAAAGGTCATGAAGGCTTCATAAATGATGTGGAGCATATACCCATCTATTTTTTTTTCTTTGGGGCGCCGTGAAGTCGCCCACGAGCAAAAAATCTGCTGAGTCGACTTTCAGTGCACGCTTTTTGACGCCCGGTACGCCTGAAACCCTGCGCGTATCTTCTCTCGAAGGCAACGGTGTGATATCTTTGACTCTGCTATCGAAGAGTAATATATACCTTGTTTTCCCTGTGCTTGGCACGACTTTCGCGCGCTCTCCTCCGTCGCGCGCTCACCACTGCCAGGTGCGGCTTTCTGCTCGGAATGACATGGCGCCCTCAAGGACGGTGCGCGAATATTTCTAGCGGGCCGTTTGCCTCGCAATCATCTATATGATGATTGTGATGAAGGCTTAATTGGTGCGCTTTTCTCGTCGAGAGTATTGTGATAACTCATCGCCTTTAGAACACTTGCACCGCACTGGAATGCTCGCTCGTTTGTTTATGGCGTACGGAGACTTTACGTGCGCTCCTGACTCGCCTTTCTCGCACACTTTTTGCTACCCAAGAACCAAAAAGAGACAGCTGTACCTGTTCTGCCGTGTGCCGTGCTGTCTATACCCGATAACCCTATACTTACGAGGCTACAATAGCTGTATCCGCATCTATATCTCCTTGATTGTGCGTTTCTCATCTATACTTTAACCCGAGAACCCCGATGGCCACTTCCACGTATAATCTCTGATCTCTGGAACTAATACCTAATAATATTTGACAAATAAGAATGCCCCCCCCCCCTTTTTTTTTCTTTTATATCCATAGTCTATAGTACTGAGTGCGAATTACGAGGTTACATTCAGACATTCACGAGTTCAAGGCAGCATCTTTCAGAAAAGAAACCTCTGTCGCAGTAAGGCCTAGATCTAGAAGCCGCTCTTCGCTTAAATTCTTCAGGCCGTAGCGCGACTTGGCGCCCTCGTTCCAAAGCAAGTCGAAGTGTTCCTCGCAGTCGACCGCGCTCAAGAGATCTTTGAAAGCAACTTCCTTGGTTTGTGCTGGTCCTTGCATAGAAGAAGCTGCTCCAGTGTGCAAGGCAAGGGAGAATTCGTACGCTTTCGTGGTCGATCGCTCCACAGCTGAGAGTGCTCCTTTGTTGACGGCTGCAAGAGCTCGCTTGTCCTCATTTCGTTCAGCAGTCTCACGAGTTCGTTCAGCTGTCTCACGAATCCGGCTTGCTTCATTGGCTGCTTGTACAGCCGCGAGTTGAGCTTGAAACCCGTCTTGAGCAATTGCCAAGGCAGCTTTGTTTGACTCCTGAATGGCAGCGAAGTTCTGAGCGCTTGCAGCAGCCAAAGCGAGATCTGCCTTGTTGCGAATAGCATCTTCACGAGCGCGACCCTCTTCTAGACGCTTCAGGCCCTCAGCAGATGTGGCCGCCTCAACAGAAGTATTCCAAATTGAAACACTTGCCGCAGCTCGTTCCTTCAACACAGCATTCTCAACTTCAAGGTGAGACCCCGCAAATTGTGGTGGATCAGTACGCAGGCGCTTGCTTGCCGGCGTTGGAACCTCAGATGTGGTAATAGGAATCATAGTGGAATTCTTTTGAAGCACTGGTGGATTCTCTTGCGCGACTTTCGCCTTCATTTTTTCCTTCGTGACTTCCGCTTTTGGTTTCTCCTTCACGACTTTCGCTACCTTTGCAGTTGGGCGACCCACTCGGCCACTACTCTCTTCAGTGGCAACCGGTCTGCGCCCAAGCTTTCGCGAAGCGCTAAAATGCATGAAATTTTGAAAGCCAGACCAGGACGTCTGTGGGTCAAGGCAGTACCCACAATTTGCATCTGCGATCACACCAGAGAGCAGCTCGTTGCAAGCCGCTGCCATGGATTCGGCCTTTTCAGAAGAAATTGAGGGCGCTTCGCCCATCTTTCTCTCACTTTCCTTCCACTTCTCCATTATTGAGGTTAAAGAAACCACAAGGGGGCCATGATGCTCTTCAGACATACAAAAGCCCAAAACAATAATGTTGAACGGACCCTGAGATGCATCTTCGACGTAAAGGAGTGCTTGTACTGCGAACAACCAGCCATTTTTAAGGTGCCGCAACTGCCCAATCGCGACCCCGTCTGTTGAGCCGCAGTCAGCAAAGAAGCCATGATATTGACCGCCCCTTTTCGAAAGTACTCTGCTATCTGCAACGCCCCGTAAGCACAATGTTGTGCTCAGCAAAGTTAACTACCCAGATAAAAACCCGACGACTGTAAGTAATTAATTACATATAATTCGGGTAGGGTCCTACTAACAGTACTTCGTACTGTAGAGGAGATAAAGGATGGTGCCAGTCAAGTTTCATTCGAAAATATCACGGCTAGGCCCGAGGATTTGAGCTAGTGAGCAAGTCGATGGCCACCATTAAGATTTAGACAGAGCTAATATCCATTGGACAATTTATATCCTGACTTGACCCGAGTTTTTCAGCTCAGAATGTCTACGCAACACACTTTAGTACTCGACAACGGTGGCTCAAGCTGTCGCATTGGTTGGGCTGGGCTCGATAGCCCCTCAATTATTGCACCAAATGCCGTCGCAAATCAGGTCTATAGAAACTACGTCTACAACTCCTGCTGTGCTAACAATGCTATTCTCAACTCGCGTCTCCATTTTCTTACATTGAGCTATGTGATTTTGTTGGTACAGCGAGGCAACTTGGATGCCTTCGTTGCCGACCAAATCGGACTGGTGAAGAACCAAGGTAAGCCCAACTTGCGTACACACATGCTGAGTCTTTTCTACGTAATTGCGGTATTAATGCATAGCCACGACTATTAAAACAACTGCTTCCCTCTTCACCTTCTAACGAGTCGAACGCTCCCTTCCACTTTCCAACGATAGGTACCCTAACATTTTCGCGGCCGTGTGAGCGCGGCATTGTCACCAACTGGCCTCTCGAGATGGACATTTGGCACCGCCTTCTACCCCAGGCTTTGTGCAACACTCCAGGCGGCCGTGGAGCCTTAGATGCTCGCAGTTGCAACCTTTGTGTGACCTGTGCGCCCTTCACACCCGACCACCTCACCTCATGCCTCGACGAAATCGTCTTTGAAGAGTTCAACTTCGGAGCTTTGCAGCGGTTACCCGCGCCCGCAGGTGCTGGTTTGCTCTACCATGCGGAATCTGCCGCTGCAGCTGGTCAAGCAGCTCAAGCTGGCGCTGGGACGAGAGAAACGGCGGGGCCTTCCTTGGCCAGCAGCGGTCAGTTCGCAGCTCTGGTGGTGGACTTGGGGTACAGTTGCACGTATGTCGTACCAATGGTGCGAGGCTCGGCGATTCAAAGTGCCGTGCGACGGCTGAACATTGGCGGTCGACTCATGACAGCCTTATTGCAAGAAACAGTGAGCTTCCGGCAATACAACATGATGGATGAGGTATAAAGAGTCTAGCCTCTACGACTGTTCTGCATTCACCTCATGGTGCCTGTACTAGATAATTTACTGGCTTCATTCCTTCTTTTATCTTTTTGCCATTTAAGATCATTCGGATCGAGCTGGTTCTTGTTGAAGCAAAACATTTCAAACTTAAGGTGGAATTCACACTCATCCTATCTCTCACCACCCAAATATATTTCGGGGGGCTCTCAGGTGGTCATGATGGAGCGCGCCAAAGAAGCTCTTTGTTACGTGGCGCCAAACACTTTTGCCCAAGAAGTGAAACGCTCGGTGGGCATCACCGTGCCTGCCACACGCTCGTGCTACCGAGAGTGGGTCTTGCCCGACTACACCCACCGCGACCAAGGCTTTGCACGGGAAGTTGAAGTTGATTCGTACTCGGGGCGGTACCGCCGCTCGCGTGAGAAAGCGTCGGAGCAGTTTTTGAAGTTTGAGTTAGAGCGATTTGCGGTGCCTGAAGCGCTGTTTCAGCCCATGGCCCAGGTGGGCTTGGCGCAGGGTGGCTTGCACGAATGCATCGCTGAAGCAGGAGCAGCAGCTGACCCCGCCCTTCAGCCTCTGCTCTTTGCCAATGTAGTGCTGGTGGGTGGGGTCGCGAACCTGCCAGGCCTTAAAGCGAGGCTCCTCAAGGAACTCCGGCCGCTGGTTCCTAGCCACATGCCTCTGCGAATCACAGTAGCCAGCGACCCTGCGAATTACAATTGGCGCGGTGCAAGCCATGCCGCCAAAGTCATGCCCTCTGTAACAAAAGCAGAATACGAAGAGATGGGCCCTGATCACTGCACAGAAAAGTTCCGCTCATGGTAAATACGAAGGCAAAGGGCCCTGTAGAGAATTTTAGGGATGACCTGCTTGGATTGATGAACACATCGCCCGAATGGTCCGTAACAACTTCATAGAATTAAATATATATCTGTAATATTTAGAGATTAGAGAGATCCAATTTTTTAAGATTAAGATTACCAAGACGCGACGCAAGACCCCTTGAATGCCGCATTCCCATCATTCCCTTCCCTACTAAGTATTAAGAGGCGCAACGAGGCAACTTTTGTAATTTTTGTTCTGCGAATTCTTGGCGAATTCCGAATTCCCCACGGCTCGAACGGGAACGGACTTGCAGACTTAGTACTCAAGCACATTACACGTTATTTATCCGACTCGTTTAATGTTTAACAGATACAGATTTAGTAAGATTAAAAACATTTCGATAAATTTTTAAAAACTGGTTTCAGTCTCTGCTGCCATATGGCCACTGCCCAATGTAAGATAGCAAAGCGGAATTATCCATTGTAGCTCTGGCAGTCAAAAATTGGCTCATTCAGAAGAGCACAGGCGCACAGCAACAAAACCCAGAAGCAAGCACCCGCACTCACCCACTCGCGTTTCGAATTCAGTGCCGGGAAGGCAGCAAAAATAAAAGCCGGGACATCTCTAATCGGAAGTCCCGCTATTAATTGACCCTCAGAGCGCGCACTTGATATGAATTGTCTTGTGTTTATTTCACGTTTTTGCGGATCCAGTCGGAAGTGATGGATTTGGGGCGTTCGAGAGGCATGCCGAGGGCGCGGTCCCAGAACACCTGCGACAAGGCGCCCATGGCGCGGCTCACGCCAAAGAGCACCGTGAAGTACTCGTACTGGGTGAAGTTGTAGTGCCACAGGAGCACGCCGCTGTGCGAGTCCACGTTCGGGTACGGGTTTTTGGCCTTGCCGTGCTCGAGGAGCACGCCCGGCATGACCTGTCATTGAACCACAAACAAGAAGAGTTTCGGGTGAAGGAGGAAATCGCGTAAGAAGAGACGGGACTACAGCACACACACAAAAGGCCACTTGTATGTGCGCAAGCGAATGGTAAAAGAGCTGGAGTACAGAAATTGAAAACAGAGTGCTCAAATACGTATTTCCAGCTCATAAGGGTGCGTGTGCGCTCTCCTTCTAGACGCCAACACCCTCTTTTTAGTGCACGCCACATGATTGGCATGGCGATAACACTACTTCTATCACCACCAGGCATTGTACTGAAATGAAAACCCCAACATGCACGGATTCGTTGTCAATTACCTGGTAGATGGTGTCGACGATTTGGAAGAGCTCGTCGTCGGGCATGTGCTTGAGGCCGAACTCGCGCTGGCACACGTAGCGGGGGTCGGTCTTGCGGAGCACCGCGTGGCCGTAGCCCGGAATCACCTGACAACAGAGAGAAGAAGAAAATGAGTGTGGAAGCACATTCTGTTTAGCGTCTGATTGGAACACGTACAACCCATCCTTTTGTTCTTCATACCTTGCCAGACTTCAAAGTTTCCCAGCCGAATTCGGTGATGGTTTCCTTGGTGACCGCTTTGCCTTCGGCCTTGAACTTGGCCTGGAGAGCCTGAATCCAGCCCAGCACCTCCTGGTTCGCCAGGCCGTGGAGCGGGCCCGCAAGGGCGTTGAGGCCGCCGGCGTACGCCAAGTACGGGTCGGAGAGGGTGCTGCCCACCAGGTGAGTGGCGTGCGCCGACGCGTTGCCGCCTTCGTGGTCGCTGTGAATCACCATGTACAAGCGCATCAGCTCGTCGAAGCCCGAGTCGTTGTAGCCCAACATGCGGCAAAAGTTGCCGCTGTAGTCCAAGCTCTGGTCCTTGGTCACCACCCCGTCGAAGTACTTGGTGCGGTAAATGATGGCGGCGATTTCGGGGAGCTTGGCGATCACGTCCAGCACGTCCTCGTAGGTGTGCTCCCAGTAGGTCGACTTGTGGGCACCCGCCGAGTACGCAGCCGAAAACTTGCTGCCCGTTTGGCACGCCGTCACGCCGATGCTCAGGGCGGTCATGGGGTGCATGTCCTTGGGCAGGCTGCGGAGCAGAGGCTCCACGTGGGCGGGCAAGGCCGAGCGCGCGTGCAGGTCCGCGGTCAAGCTCGCAGTCTGCGCTGGCGTAGGCACCTCGCCGGTGAGCAAAAGCCTAGAGAAAAGCAAACAAAGTAAGATGGCTCCAGTCAAGCGAAGGTGTGACTTTGAAAATATTTTGACACGTCGCGTCGTGTGAGTGCAAGAATAAGCTTCCTATCTACTTTTAAGAGTAAAGGAGGGAGTCATCAACGCAGGTTTCATATAATTGCTCTCACCAGATCAAGCCTTCAGGGATAGGCTCGCCCTCGCCAGGCGTGCCCTTGAAAGATGGGAGAAGCTTTTGGCACTCAGGAATGGTGTAGCCCCGGAATCGAATGCCCTGACAAAAACGAGTGAGAATATAATACATTAACGCAGAAGTTAGTCCGGAGTTCAGTGAGACAAATCACCGGTGACTATTGGACAACATTTGCAAAATATGTTTGTTACCTCGTCTGCGTCGAGCAGGGAAGTTTCGTAAAGCATGCTCTTGATGCCGCGACCGCCGCCAATGCACTGTGACAAAATGAAGGAACGGCATGTGACGTCGAGAGCCAGAACCGAAAAAGATTTAAACTTTGATTTATTCTTCATTCCACTCGAGTCAAACCTGATCGACGGTGACTTCGCCGAGCGATTTGCTGCCGTATTCAGCTTTCAGCTGTTTCATTTCTTCTTGCTTCACGGGCACTTGCGCCGTCAGAACCTCTTTGAGGGACTGCCAGGCAAGAAGAGGAGCAACGAGAATAATAAATTGTGAAAAACATGATAGTCTGTCCACTAAGCCCGCGATGTGAAACTATTTGAGACCAAGAAGTGAACGAAGGCAAAAATCGTAGTACAACCCGAACCTGGCCTGATGAGAGTGCGCGCGTGGACGACGCGACGACGCGCGCGGCGGGTTTCTGCAAAGGTTAGCGACGTTCTTTGTTAGATCTTTTCACTTAGGGAGTGATGAGGCAAACCAGGATTTCAAAGCTCGGAATTGCATCAGCAAACAGGGTGGACTTAAAACATGGAAACGGGTGCAGCATATCAGTTTACGGCTCCGATTTTTTCTTACCATTACAGTGCGGAGGGTGCTCGCCATCCTTTATAATTTATAATGTTGTCTCGACTTTGTCCTCGGGGCGATGGCGGATAACCAGAAAGTCGCAGGAACTGGCAGATGGTGACACATGACACCAAGATACCGACGGCCCGAACCAAAAATGCAACCCATGTACACACCATTAAAAATTCCCCCATGTAATCTGGGATCTCATTTGTTCGGAGACCGTTAATATTTTTTCTGCTGTCGTCGTCGTATCGGAGCTTTCTCGAGGAGTAGAAAGGAGTAAAGCTCGTTGCAACATGGAGCCGAGCCGGCTCTTTGTCGTCCCTCTTACCATCCTCGAGCTTGAAAGCCCAGCTGACGATTCGAATGCTTTTCGAGTCAAGAGTGCGCCCCGTCTTGATGTCAACGACGGCCCCTCCCTGCAGCGCCTCATGGAAGGTAGACGACAGACAGTTGTGGATGACACAAATAAATATTTCGCGAAGAGTTGGAGTATAATCTCCGCATACCTAAACTTTAACGATTTCCGGCATTTGGTGCACCATTCATGTATTTTAGGTGTTGGCACCAAGGTTCTCCGCCGCGGAGGCATTTTGAGCTTGGCCGAAAACGAATCGTTTGACGTGCTTTATGCCTTCGTTCGGTGCGTGTGTCGGGCTCGAGCACTCAAGCATGAGGCTACAGAACTTTTGCTTGGATCGTCTTTTAATTCATTTTGTTATTATTAGGCTAAGACAGCAGGCGGCTCAAGTCATTCCTCATAAGCGCCTAACGAAATACGGCACCCTCACATCTTCACTCTCCAATTTTGTTGCTGTATCTCTACACTGCTGCGTTTTGGGGGTCAATCCTACATTTCAGGTCGTTTGCAACGCTTCCGTCCCACATCCAATCTAGACTCTTGGATATTTTGGGAAGGGCAACGAAAGCTGCTTGCGTGCCATACCGCAAAGGTGGGCGGGATGACGACGAAGAAGTTGACAGTGAGACTGCTGCGCTGCAGTGCAATGCACTCAAAATGGCCACCTATTTGCTCGTCACGGCCATCTCAAGCGCAGAAGCAGCGGCGACAGCTGGTAAAGCTGCTGAAGGTCCTATGAAAAAGAAGGGCAAAAGTCGTAAGGGTGAGGACGAGGACTCCTTCGATTGGGTCGGGTGCCGCGACGGGGCTGTGTCAGCGCTGGTGGAAGTGCTCGGAGTGGACATGGGCCGCCTGTGGACGATGGGCGTGCCAGACGAGCCTTTCGTGAACCTCTTTGGCCGCACTGCGTACCAGCTCCTGGAGCAGCCGCTAGCAGGTGGGCGCGAAAGTGCGCTCAAGAAGAATTTGCTGCAGCTGGTCGCGAAGCCGCTGCAGGTGTTGCCGAGCACCGAGGCCACGGTGGTCGCGCAGGTCATGCACCTCGTCAACAACCACGAGCACTGTGTGGCCACTGTGGCGGACATCTGCCGCTACTCTGCGCTGCACTGCAGCGACGGGGGGCGGCTCGGCACGCAGGTGCTGCGCGAGGCCGTGCGCATTGACTTGAGCTCAGCCGCCGTGAAAAACGGCAACGGCGTCAAGCACCTCGCTGCTTTCTTGGCCGAGCTGTCGGGGGGCTTGCCCACGGTGGTCTTTGCCAACATGTCCGCGCTATTGCCACTGCTCGACGCCGAGCCCTATGTCTTGCGCTCGGCTGTGGCCACCGCCATCGGCAACGTGGTGTTGGCACCGAACCCCTCTTTGGCGGGTGAAGAGGCGGGCGACGAGGGCGAGGGCAAAAGCGAAGAGGACCTGCAGACGAGGTCCCAAGAAAGCTTTGCGGCCACGCGGGACTCGCTGCTCAATGTTCTGGTGGAACGTGGCCACGACGTGAACTCATTTACGCGCGCGGCTGTGCTTCGGTCCTGCGCCAACCTTGCGGAGAAGCAAGCCCTCCCGCTGAAGCGGATACACGCGGTGTGCGGCCTCGCAGTTGACCGCCTCCAGGACAAGTCTCAAGTGGTGCGGAAGGCAGCGTGCCAGTTGCTCGTGGCCCTACTGGAGCACAACCCTTACATGGGGAGTTTGGAGCCCACTCTGTACCAGGCCAAGGCCGCAGAAGTGGAGGAGTGGTTGCGAGAGAACCCGTTGCCAGAGGATGCAGCAGTTGCAGCTGCAGCCGCGAAAGAGGATGCCAGCGATAAAGCTGAGACCAGCACAGACGACGATGATGACAACGCTATCGCACTGATGGGCGATGAGGATGACAACGAGGGTGCAGTCGAGTCCGCAGCTGTCAGCGAGCTGCGTGCGGTGCGCGCCTTGAAAGTGCGGGAACTCGACTTCTTCTACTCGGCCTCGGCCTTCATCGTGCTGCTCGAAAGCGTTGCCCCGAAACTGGACGCACTTTTGGGCTCCAAAACTTCGGCCGACGCCGTGGAAGCGCTTCGATTCTTCGTGAAAGCGGCCCACTTCTCTTTGCCCTCGGCAGCCAAGAGCCTGAGGCGCTCGTGGTCCCTGGTCTGGTCGCAAGACGCCGCGGTGCGGGAAGAAACTATGTTGGCGTTCCTCAAGGTCCACGTCTGCGAACCGGGCGCCAGCGAAGTCTCAGACGCCAACGCCCTTCAACCAGGCAGAGTCGCCACCAACCTCATCAACGTGGTGTCCTGCGCCAGCGGGAGCGAGCAGCTGTGCCTCGAAGAACTGCTCGGGAAATTGGTGCGTGACCAGCGCCTCCCGTCGGCCGTGTTCGCGGCCCTGCGGAAGGGCGCCATTGACGGCGGGAAACGGCGCGCAGCTGCCGTGCTGGTGCTGGCCATGTGCGCGGCAGCCGACGGCGCCGTGTTGGGCGGGGACAAGCACCTCTTGGCGTTCTGCGAGTCCACGCTGAGCGCCCACTCTTCATCGTCTGAAGAAGCCAAGGACTGGGAGTTGGTGCGCTGCAGTTGCCTGGTCCTGCGCCGCGCCGCTCTGGCAAGGAAACCCTCCCTGCAGCCCCCCGCGTGGGAAGCCCTGGCCCTCCAGCAATGCAATGCGGTGGTGCGTGGCGAGTGGTGTCTCGACGGCGACCCCTCCGACGCCACGCAGTGGTTCGCTGCGTGCGAACAGGCCATGGCCGCAGCTTTTGCCCTGCACCCCTCGCCGGAACAGTTTTGCGCCGCGGCCGTGGTTGAGGTGCACGCGAAAACGCTCGGGGCCTCGTCGAACGGCAGCACGTCGTGCGCGGCGCTGGCTCGCTTTTGCCACCTGTTGGGAGAGTGCGCGCTGCGGTTGCTGGTGTACACCGAGAGTGCCGCCAACCGCCTGAAGAAAGCCAAACAGACAGGCCGCCAGCCGAAAGCAAGCAAAGCGAGTGGAAAAGCGCCAGCTGCTGAAGAAGACCAGCTCGAAGCAGAATTGGGCATGGGCGCAGAAGCGGAACTGGAGCACGACACGCGTGTGGCGGAAGTGTTGGAGCAAGAGATTGTGGGCGGTGGTCTCCTGGCGGCCTTCGAGCCGCTCTTGTTGCGGTTGGTCGCGAATGAACAAGGGGCTTGGGGCGAAGAAACGCTGAGGTCGGCGGCTACTCTAGCCCTCACCAAGTACATGACGGTTTCGCAGGAAGTGTGCGAAAACCACTTACCGCTGCTGATCACGGCCCTCGCTGCGGAAGTCCACCCCTCGGTGCGCGGGAACACGGTGGTAGCGCTCGGGGACCTCGCCTTTCGGTTTCCGAACGCCGTTGAGCCGTGGACCAGCCACTTGTACCGCCCCCTGCGCGACGAGTCGCCGCACGTGCGAGCCCAAACCCTCATGGTGCTCACCCACTTGATCTTGAACGACATGGTGAAAGTGAAAGGGCAAGTGGCAGAGATGGTGCTGAGCCTCGAAGACAGCGAGCCCAAGACCGCCGACCTCGCCAAGCTTTTCTTTCAAGAGCTCAGCAAGCGCGGGAACAACCCCATCTACAACTTGATGCCTGACATCGTGAGCCGTTTATCCCAGGACGCCCAAGTGAGCCGTGACGTGTTTCGCCGCGTCATGCCCTTCTTGCTCGGGTTCATCACCAAGGACAAGCACTCGGAGTCCCTGGTCGAGAAGCTCTGCCACCGGTTCGCCACTTGCACCGACATGTCCCAAACGCAAGACCTCGCCTTTTGCCTCGCGCAGCTCCCGCTCAACGACAAGGGTGTCAAGAAACTGGATTCGTTGCTGAAATGCTACCGAAACGCCCTCTTCGACACGGAAGTGTACAAGAGCTTCGAGCAGCTGATCGCCAAGGCCAAGAAGTTTGCCAAGCCCGAAATGAAGGACGCCGTGAACGAATTTGCGGACAAAATTGCAGCTTGCCACAACGGTGTAGAAAACGACAGCAGTGCTTGTAGCACGATCCGAGAAGACGCTGAGGAGGGCGAAGCTACCTCTGCCGAGGGCGAAAGGGAAGTGCTCGGGGAGAAAATGGAGGCCAACAGTGAAACCAATGACGAGTCTGCGGAGGTGGAAGTGAAAAGAAGCAGCCGAACTGCCACCAAAGGAAAGACTGCTCCTGCTGCCGCCAAAGATGAAGAAGGGACTGCTCCAGTGCGCAGCAGCAGGGGGCGAACAAGTGCAGCGGGTGTGAGGTGAACCCTGAGATGGCATGAGCGAAACCTTTCTGCGGTGCGCGTGGAACGCACTGCACTGGAAACAGGCAGACGTCGAGAGAGAGAGAGAGAGAGTAAGAGATATTTGAGTTGAATTGCAAGCAGATGGAAACAGAAAAATCCGTTCTGAGGAAGCCACCATGAAATCCCGCATCCACCTGCTTTAAATTTCAAAGCGGAGCATATAGAAAGAGTAAGAGGAAGCCACCAAAAAAATTATATTTAGGCAGCAGGTAGCAGGCACATAAGAAGGCACTATTACTTGTACTTGTACTGTGAGTGCTACTTTGTATAGTACAACTGCTACTGCTGGCTGCTACACTGCGGCAGAAATTTCTTGTTTCCACTTTAAAGTTGTTTGTAATTCCATGCCCATTCAAATTCTAATCTGGCTAGTGAAGGCCATTTGAAGAAGGCAAAGCCATGGACTATAATATAATAGAATGCACTACATGGGGGTATGAATCTATGAGTTAAGAGATGTAAGATGCAGGCACTATAATAGGTCCAAACGACTTCCCTGAGCTGAATTGCCTATTAACCGAAGCCGAAAGCCGGCTCGCCGCTCTTTGCGTCCCTGCATGTGAATCTCTGCGTGTGTGTGTATTTGAGCCCAGTAGCTCAAATTCTGCAAGCAGGCTCTTCGCAGTTGCTACCTCGCGTGCACATCTGGGTGCTTGTTTACTTCTTTTGGTCACCAGCCCAATAAAGGGCGTCTTTACGCATCTTTTGGTAGTTGCCTTCCATGTGCTGCCCGAGGGGCTTCATGGCCTCGCACACTTTCAGCGAGTGGATCTTGATGCCCTTGTCCATGAGTTCAATCTGCTGCTTCACCAGCGCGCTCAGCACCTGGCTGCAGTCTTTCTTGGCCTCGAAGGAGTCCACGTCTTGCGCGATTTCGGGGTTGATGTTGCGGTACTCCCCGTTGAGGAAGGACACGTAATTGGCGAGGCCGCCGTTCACCGCTGCGTCCACCACTCCATTCAAGGCCATGGTGTAGGACTGGTCGGCGCCGCCGTTCTCCAGCGTCTCCATCATCTTTAAAATTAAAAGAGTGAGAGAAGAGATAGAGCGCTCAGTCATGAAAACTGGATAAGTGCGGCAGAATCAATAATTGAAAAGGCTGGTTGATAGGAATGATGCCCAGTACAGTCGAATCAATGACTTCTCTAGTGCAAGTAGTTCCTACCTTGATTTTGGTTTCGAGCTCGGCGTTTTTGCCTTCCATCGACTCAATGGCCATTTCAATTGGGTTTCGGAACACTGAGGCTTGCTCTACCACCTGCACCCGCCGCTGAGTCGACGGAAACAACCGCTGCGTGCGCACGTACCTGATGTATAGGGATGACAGAGATAGAGAAAGAAGCAATGAATAACGAAACTAAAGAGTCATTTGACAGGCTTGATTGAAGTTTATCCTATGCTCTTTTCTCTCTATTGGCCTTGCGCTGTATTAAGAAAGAGAGAAGGTGAGAAGAAAGGTTGTGTCTCACTTGAATTCGACCCAAAGATCGCGGAACTCGCCGTCGGTGTCCAGCGCGCGCTCTTTGCCTTCGGACGCGAAGTACACCGTGGAATTGGCGCTCTTCTTGTTGCCTTCCATCTTGCGCTTGTTGTACGGGCGCCGGTAACTGAAGGTGTCCAAACAGTTGTTCTGACGCCAGAGGCGAAGGCCCGAGGGGAGGGCTGGGTCATTTACATGTGGGGCTGGCGGCTTGGCCGTGAGCTCAGGCCTCGTGCAGCACGCGAGCTTGGAGATGCTCAAGAAGTACGTCTCGCTTTGGTCGGTGTGCTCGGGCCCGATGGTCGCCTTGAGGTCCACCAGCACGCTCCCAGGGAACTTGTTGCGCACGCGGCTTGAGAAGTCAATGATTTGCTCCAGTGGCGCGCCCCGGTACACGAATTCGGCGTTGCGGAGCGGGAGCGGAAACTTGTTGCCATAATACGCCACGCGAAAGACGCTCGGGTAATAGCGCTCTGTGTCCAGGATGGACTTGTACCACTCCGCACAGCGCAGCAGGAGCTGCGACAGTTTGCGGTATTCCATGGTGACCGTGCTCCACTGGCGCTTCAAAGCGTCGGCGAGCTCCAGCGCCATCTCCCACTGCTGCCCACGCTCAAACAAGTCCATGGCTTGCATGTAAATGCTTTCGCGGCGCTGCAGGGCGGTTTCTTCCGGAAACAGTTCGGTTCCTTTGAGCATTGCTGGCGCGCCGCCGCCTTCCTTGGGCACTCCCCGCGGCCCTTGGCAGTCGCCGTGGCACCCCATTTGGCACCCCACCGCGGCCGCCAGCTGCTCGGCCACGCTCACCCAATCCCCTTTCGCGAGCGCCTCCTGGCGGGCGTCTTCGCCCGGTGGGGGGGTGTCGCACTGCAGGAGTTTGGCGTGCAACAGGAGGGCGCAGGCCGCTTCGGAATGAAGGCCCAGGGCGCTGAGCTCCTTGGACAACGCGTGAGCGTACTTGATGGAGTCGTCGTGGCGCTCGAGCCGCCCCAAAAACTCCATCAGCTTGGTGTACGCGTAGACTCGCTCGTCCTCGTTGTCTGCGGTTTTCGGGTACCGGTTCAGGTCGCATAAGAGCCCGAAGAGCTCGGTGGTTTCCTGCAAGAACCGCATCGCGTCCGGGGTGTTGAGCGCGGGATCGGCCGCGAACTTCTTGGGCAATTCGTCTCGGAACATGGCGAGCAAGGCCAGGTCCGCCACTGCGTCCGACGCGTCACTACCACCGCCGCCGGAAGCCGACTGCTTGTTGAGGTTCTGCATGATGGTGTCGATGGCATCGACGGCGTGGCGGCCGATGGTGATGAAGTTGCTGGTGGCGGTGAACTCAGCTTGCAGCAACTCGAAAAACATGTTCTTGGCGGTGTCCGCCTGAGCACAGGGGTTTTAAACAAAAAGTGTGGCAAGAAAAGAGAGAAGAGCAAATCAGCGGCTGATTACAATATCAGTTCACTCGGTCCGCTTCCATGTTTTTGGTATAACCTCTTTTGGATGCCCCTTATTCTTGGTGAAGCAGAGCGCGCCGAGCAATCGCATTGACACACGAGAACACTCACCACATCCTTGCTCGACGACGACACGAGTTCAAGGAGCGGCTTGACCATGAGGTCCGTCATGGCTTTCTGGCCTCGCTTCGCCACGTCCACGTTGGCCCAGCGCATCTGCAGCACTTCCACGACTTTGGCCCGCAGGTCCCCGTATTTCCCCACTTTCAAAATGAAGTCCTTCCGCGCAGGGCTCAAGCTCTCGATGTCCAGCGACTCCTGGCGGAGCAGGGTGAGGCCCACCACGAAAAAGATGGCGTCGCACTCGTCGGGGTTCAGGAGGCCGTCCGCGGTCGAGGCGCGGATGTCCTGCACGCCCAAAAAGCCTGCCGCGTTGAGCTGCCCGGCCGCGAAATTGAGGATCTGCAGCGTGACCTGATACTGCAGCATGGTCATCACCAGCCAATCCGCAGGGAACACTTCGGCCTTCATGAGCTGGCCCGTCGCGCTCAGCAAGCCGCGCAAGTGCGCAACGTTCGTGTCCATCACCGTGGCGTCGGCGCAGCAACCTTGCAAGTGCACCAGCGTCAAAAGAGCCGTGGCCGCGTCCGAGACCGGCTTAAACGCTACAAGGCTGCCACTGCCGCTGCTGTCGCCGCTGCCTTCCCGGTTCTCAGCGTCGCGCTTCATCGCGTCCTCGAGGGCCTTCATCTCGGAGCTGTTGTTGTTGCTGGCGTCGTCGTCAGCGCTCAGGTCGCCGTCGTCGGGCAAGACCGACTCCACTGCGGACAGGAGCTCGCTCATGAGGCCGCTCAAGTGCTGCACGGCGTCCTGGAACTCGTTGGGCCGCGACGTTTGGTCCTGCTGCACCAAGTTGAAGCAGTCGTTGAGGACCGAGACCGCCAGGTGACGAGGAGCGCCCATGGACCGCAAGTGCCCACCCAGCAAATCCACCAGCATCGGCACCAAGGTAGCCCGACCATCCGGGTCTTGAAACACGTAGCCCCGCACGATGTGCCGCAACAAGAGCAGCTTGTCCAAAAGCAAGGACTCGGACGAAGCCCCCCCGCCGGGTGCGTACACCGACAACTTCCCCATGAGGTTGAAGACTTTCTTGGCGATGAGCTCCTTGGGCAAGAACCCGTTGAGGTGCTCGAGGGTGGGGGCCAGGCGCCGCAGCGCTTTGGACTGCGAGGTTTTCACCCACACCGGCCGCGACAGCTCGAAGAAGCCCGTGACTTGGTCCAGCATCGTGCCGACGTCATCCAAAAACGCGGGCCCCCCACCTTTGCCGCTCCCCGAGGCTTCGGCCGCGTTGTAGCTCACTTTCACGATTTTCACCAGCAGGTGAATGGAGTTGAGGGTGTTGGCGAGGCCCATGACCAGGCTTTGCGCGGGGTCGGGCGGCGGCTCCGGCTTGGTGCAGACCCAGGTCAAGTGCCGCCGGATGTGCCGCACTAATATGGCGTGCAAGTCCCCGAGGGCCTGGTGGGTGAGCCGCGAGATGTGCTCTTCGATGAGGGAGTACGCCGCCTTGTTGTGAGGTTTGGAAGCTTCGTTCAGCACGTGCGCCAAAAAGTAGTACACCTACACGTGGGCACGAAACAACAAGTTAGAAAGGGAGATTAGATGGCATGTAAAATTAGAGGACACGATAACACAACAAGGCAGAACAAGAGAAACCCCTTATTCTCATGTGTTGACAGAAAAATACGGGCAAGCACGCATGTATACGCCCACAGGCATACCTTGTCAGGGATCTTGCACGAATCGTCGCGCAGAAGAGCAATGAGGGCGTCAATGAGCTCGCGAAGCATTTTCACCAGGTCGCTCCACTTTTGGCGGATCAGTTTGTTGAAAGTCTCTGCGAGCACCCCCACGTCGCTGATGGCCCGCCAGTTCACGAGGGCGTGCAATTCCTCGATTTGCGTCTTTTTCGTGGAGACAAGGCGCACGTACACCGTGAGGGCCTCCGACTCGGTGCTCCCGTTCATGATGCTTTTCACCTTGTGCTCCACGAGCTTGGAAGGGTCCAGTTGGAGGTAAGTGGGCAGCGCCGTGCCCTTGTCCATGCCCGGCAACAGCTTGTAGCCCGTGAGCACATGCTCCCCATCGCGCAAGGCCACGCCAGTCCGAGGCACCGCCAGGGGCAGGAACGCGAAGGACCCGTCCTTGGTGACCCGCGGAGTCTTGGTGTCGTCCTTGCAGTGGCTCACGAGGAAGTGCAAGTGGGCGCGCTCGAAGACGTCGCCGTCGGGAATCGACATCTTGACGGTTTCCATGAAGGTCGGCGTGTTCTGGTGGTAATATACGGTGGACCGGTAATTGCCGTATTTTTGCACCGACTGGCGACCAGTGCCATTGATGAGGCACGGAATTTCGGTGCCCTTGTCGTCCAGCACACTCATTTTCACTTCCACGTTCTTCGCCGACTTTTTACCGTCCTGGGAGAAGGTGCCCTTGATCAAGGTGATGTACAGGTCGTTGCGGCCTACCTCCATCTTTTTGTCCATGGCGCGCCGCGTGATCTGGAGGGTTTTCTTCTCGTCGAACGGGCGCTTAATCTCGTGGGCCAGCAAACCTTCGATGTGGCCGTCGAACATTCCGAGCCCCACCACCACCCCGGTGCACTGGGGGATGACCTCGGCCACCCCTTCTTGCGCGCGGCCGCCGTTGCGCATCAGCTGGAAGTGCAAGTCCGGGAAGCCGTAGCCCTCGGAATTGGGCGTCTGCACAGACAGAGACCACAACAAAAATAAACGCGCGTTCATGTGTGGCAAAAGGCAACCAGAGGCGTACAAAAAAGGAGTGAGATAGTGAGAAAGATGTACATGTTCGAGTAAAAAGCATGCTTTTGTTTCCGAAGTGTTTTATTTATTACCTTGAACAACATCATGGTGGATTCCACTTCTTTGCCGTGCTCAAATTGGTGCACATCAGCGTTCCCGAGGTCCATCACCCCGCACCCGAAGGGGCGCCGGAAAATGACTTCGCTGTCCTTGATGGGCCCAATCGACTTGGCCCCTGCCGCCAAGTTTTTCTTGGCCTTGGGGTCGGGGTTGAGGGTCCCCATGCGGTAGACGCGGCACACCTGTTTCGCAATTGACCCCAAGATCAAATGTAACAGGCATGTGCAAATAGGCATTTAAGATCACAAGAAAAGGGCGTGAGGGCCAAAACGAAGAGATACTTAACGTACAGCAGTAAGATCAAAAGGCAGAGAACCTTCTTTATTATTGGCCTACCAGGAACAAGTGGTCTCGGACGAGGGCGCGAGGAGTGTCGGCAAAGATGGTGTTCAGGACGTCGAACAAGCTGGGGTCTTCAGGAAAGCCCTTGTTGGTCATGCCCACCAGAAACTCTTCGCTGATTTGCTTGAAGCCTCCCGCCATGTCCACGCCTTCGCCCGAGCTTCCGTTGGCCGACACCGAAATCCGAGTCGACGCCGTGGACTCCGTGGTGCTGACCGAGGACGAGCGGCCCCGGCGGCCGAAGCCCTGCGAGGGGTCTGGCTCAGAGCGCACCCACAGCGAAAAGAGCAGCTGCACCGGGTCAGGGGACGAGAAAATCGCGGCCTTGACGTTGCAGAACAAGTTGGCCGGGGCGCCGCCCCCGCTGCCGGGCTCGTCGCCGTCGTCGCCGTCCACGTCCGTGCGCCGCTGCCGGAGCCCGCCTTTCTCTTCGGCGCGGTACTGCTCGAACACTGACGCCTGTTATCGAGCAAGTTGGCATTAGGAAAATAAAAAATATCAAATGTATAAGGTCAAGGCAACTACGATGTCGATTGCGCAAAACGAAAGCCCTTCAAAAAAGGGTGGGGGGGGGGGGTGCACGACTTCAAGATCATCTTTTTACCGGCAGGTTCGAGCCGTCAAGCATGCGTTGCGCCATGTCCTTGTGCTTCTCGTGCAAGTCAGTGATGGTCGAGTTTTCCGTGGTAGCAATCCCACCGTCGGCGTGGCGTGGCACCGTAAACGCTTCGTCCATTTGCCGCCGGGCTTCGATGAGATGAATGGCCTGGGCCTTGACCCACGCCCGCTGGTTCGACTCCTTGTCGAGCACCAGCAGCTGCCGCCGCCACTCCAGCAGCGTCGCGACCTGGTTCTTGATGCGGTTGTAGTCCTTGAAGTTGCTGTCCTTCAGGGAGTCCATCAGCTTCTTACGCCACTCTTGCACTGAGAGCTCAATTTCCCCGACCAGCTTCGAGTCTTGCTCGGGTCCTTGAGCTGCCACGGACGACGCTCCGCTGTTGGCCACGTCCAAGGACGAAGGAAGCCGGGCAGGAGGTGGCGGGACTGGAGGGGAGGGTTGAGGTTTGGGGGCGGTGGGCGGTGGTGGCTGCGCTGCTGCCGGGGGAGGTGGCTGCGCTGCTGCCGGGGGAGGCGGCGGGGTAGGGGCCGCGGGCGGGGCTGGTGGAGGCGGAGGAGGAGGCGGGGGTGGTGCCGCAATGGCCTCGACATAACTCGAAGGAAACACGCCCTTGGCACCTGCCTGGTTTTTCCCTTCGGACCAGCCGTTGCCTACTTCCATCACCTGAAAGGGAAGGGTGCATATATATTTTAGCACGAGCGTAAAGAGCGCAATGATTTGAGAACAGCGTAAGCTGATAGTGACATCGTAAAGTAATAGCTACCTCGGAAAGCTCTTCGCCAGCCACTAGGGTCATTTGAGTCGCGTCATTAGGATCCGATGCGAACGCGTGCAGCGCTGCAAAACAACGTGAAAGGTTTTCCGGGTTAGTCTTGCTAAGTAGCTAAAGATCGCACTAAATGGCCTGAACCCGGTAAGGCAGAAAACTCACTCGCACCCATACACACAATCATAGAAGGCGTGCACGATAGCAGGAACTACAAGATGAAGCAATTTACATATCCTTCTACAGACCTCGAGCCCAAGACATAGTCGAGTTGTTGAGGGAACTTGGTGCGGGCTGATAATGGGCAACTCGAGAGTCAAGAAACACGAGCGCAGCACGCAGCACGGCTAGCTAGCTACGTAGTTTGTTCCTGTTTCCTGTGGTTTGAGGTTTTGATCATGGATTCCTTAGTTTTACGGTATGTGAAGACGCCCGAGTCCCGAGATGAATGGACTAAAGTAAATACGCCTCTACAAAACTCCACAAACAACAGAAGAGAATTCAAGGTGAGCTGTGCCAAGGATCAGAGTAGCTAGCCCTCCTCCATGTCCCGCCCTACCCGAAATAACGACGGTCGTGCGTTGTTAAAACACTTCCACTAACAATGCACAACATAGCCTTTGGCACTTCGGAAGATATTCAGCCCTTCGTACCCCACTCTGTGAGAGTTAAAATGACTCGCTGATTCACCGGCGTGGTTTTGGAAAGTGCACATACTAACATTCATGTGCGTGATTGCGTTTAGGTTTGGAAAAGGGTGCTCATCACGCCTCATTTTCTCTGCTCAGCGTGCTTGGTCTTTGCTGTTGACACATCTGAGAGATCATGGTGATGTCGACATTACTCATATCCATTTCGCACTCGGTTCTGTTAGACGCGAGCTGCTTCGACGTTTCTTCTCGTACCTGGCTTTCGCGTGAATTTGATGCGGCCTTCTCTTTCGCGTCACTCTTCTTTATGTGGGACTGATCTTCGATGGTTCGGGGCGCGGACTTCAAATCCGTGGCGGTTTAGCGACCGAGAGGTTCGATTCCTCCTGACCCGCGGGCGCTCCTCTCGCTGGAGGTGCAGCTGCGCAGGTGAATGCACTGCTGTTTGCCACCCTCGTTATTTCGTTTGCCTTTTTCTTGCGGGACTGATCCTCGATGGTTCGGGGCGCGGACTTCAAATCCGTGGCGGTTTAGCGACCGAGAGGTTCGATTCCTCCTGACCCGCGGGCGCTCCTCTCGCTGGAGGTGCAGCTGCGCAGGTGAATGCACTGCTGTTTGCCACCCCCGTTATTTCATTTTGCTTTTACATGCGGGACTGATCCTCGATGGTTCGGGGCGCGGACTTCAAATCCGTGGCGGTTTAGCGACCGAGAGGTTCGATTCCTCCTGACCCGCGGATGTGTTTCGTTGGAGCTAAGTTAGAGAGATGGACAATGCGCTTGCCCTATGCCCTATCCCTATCTAGGTTCACTAGGGCCACTTGAGATTTATTCGCAGCCAGTCAGCACCGATAAGCAACGTTCGTCGACTTCTTAAATGAAGTACGAAGCCGCCCTAGAGCCCTGTATTTTATTTGGTCATACACCATACGATATACGATGTAAGAAACGGTAAAACTTGCGTAAAAGTACGACGAGAAGTACGCACTTTCTTCGTCAACCGTCCATCATTTTTGTTGTCTTCCATGCGATCTCTTGGTGAACGCAACGCTCTTCTATAGCAAGCGCGCAATTGCACGAGACTTGACGCATCTACTTCTAGATTTGTCTTATGTGCAGGAGCAATTTCCGCGTTAGAATCCTTGAAAGAACAACTAGTGCATCTGTATAACACAGAACTTATTTACAAATTACCTATCAACTTAGTCCGACTGCCGACGCATCGATGAACATGCCACTCGGCATTGCGACTTCCACTGTGGGGCTAACACTTGGAATTATCACAGCAATAGTAGGGTGTTGCGTGCGGCTGAAGCACTCAATCCTTGAGCACACCTTCGGAAGCGGATTAGTGGCTGGAGACTCCTTTCAGCGCTTAAGCCCTCGCGCCATCCGGCAGGTTCGAGCCAAATGCTTCGAGAGCTCTTAATTTTACCTTATGTCATAATATAATGAGTTCAACAATCGATTGCTGTGTTTTATGCATGTGTCTGTGCCCGAGTAGCGCCGAAGAGAACAGCGCCTGGAGCGTGCCAATCGTAAGAATGGTTTAATTGCAAAAGGGCAAGGTATAATCTTGAGGGCCCTCTCTGCCTCTAAAATTGGCAAACAGGCAGTAGAAAGTGCGGACGCTGGGCTTACCCTAGCAATAGACCGAATAGGAGGAGAAATTTTTCGCTCGCGAGGCGACTTATCGCTTCAAATGACGCCACTCAGTGAGGTGAGTGTATAGCCATGCGCATACATGCTCCAAAAGAGTATTGATCGAGTCTGCGACATCTGTCTCTGAAGTTGTCTTGACATGTTACCATAAAACATCGGCCATATTTGCCACTTATTAAGTTGACGAAATTTCGTTACTGAGTCTCTTTTATTTACGTTAATTAAGGCGGTGCCCGAGCCCTTAACCGACGAATTGCGGCGCGAGCTGCGAGCAGGCGATGTTCAAGGCCTCAATTTCAGCGGGCGATGGGAAATTGACCGTCGACGGTCCAGCTCGCTTGACTTGCACCTTGAAGCCTTAGGCCTTCCTTGGTTGGCGCGTCAAGTGGCTGCGCACTCCAATTACTCGTGCGTGATCGACCACCAAGGCTTGTGGTGGCAAGAAACGTCCACGACGGCCGTGGTCACCACCACTAACGAGTTCCGCCTCGACGGCCGGAAGCAGTCCGAGCCGCACCCGATGGACAAGTCCGAGTGCATTTGTCAAACGCGCGTCGAAGCGCCTAGCTCTCCTGTAGCTCACCGGTCGCCTGCCGGCTCACCTCTGCGGCCAAACAAAAGTGCCGCCACCACCGTGCATGGCCCCTCCACTCCAATACCTCCATTGGACCTACCAACAACAGCAGCGTCGTCTGCGGTGTCCGCGGCAGCACAAGCAGGGACTGCGGCGCCCTCTGGAGCAGCAGCAGGAGGAGCAGGAGGGGGAAAGGCAGCTGTCGCAGCCATGCAGCGTAGTAGTGTTAGTGGGCCTGTAAAAGTAGTGACGCGCACGAGTTACTTGAAGCACGGCCACTCTCAGGTGGTGAGCCGCTGGCTTGAAGACGGCGGCGAGACTTATGTGGTCGCCAACGATTTGAGCCTTGTCAAGTACGTGATGAGCGCCTTCATTGCGACATTGATTGACTGGTTGCGGTCTATACATTACGAATTGTTCACGAGTTTGTAGATCAACAAGCATTCCTCATCTTAGCCTTCCCTCTCATGCCTACCCTGTGCCTGGTTGCACGCGTACTAACAGGAAGGGAGTGGTGCTCCAGGCCACGCTTTACTTCACCCGTGTGCACGATACAAGTTCAGACGAGGAGAAGGAAGAGTGAGCATTCAACTTCGTGCGTGGTATTTTTCTTCATTTGAAATAGTGAAATGGGCATGTAGAGATGCATTTGTCGGAGCGGCCGATATTAACGGCCCAAGCGCGTAGGTGAGAGCTCTTATCTATACTCGTTTATAGTTTATAGGAATTCACATCGAACACAGAACACAGAAGAGAAATGGACCTCTTTGCTCTGGTAAATTCAGGACATAAGACATATGATAATAGTAGAATAAATCAGATCACTCGACCTCGACCTCGCATAGCGGATATTGGAATTGGATATCCGGATACGTACTACGTTACTACGTGCGGATATATAGATATAGAATATAGAGCCATAGTCCACCGCGAATCAAAGAAGTAAGAACTCCCCCTGGACGCTGGACCCAATAATTACCAC
>Ga0307931_1000557_pt1 | contig 23663 bp, 28 predicted proteins | sample OrgLakmetageno47_FD_201816 | JGI IMG/M metagenome (GOLD analysis project Ga0307931, IMG submission 201816) | Saline water microbial communities from Organic Lake, Antarctica - #47 | ecosystem: Environmental > Aquatic > Non-marine Saline and Alkaline > Saline | place: Antarctica: Organic Lake...
GCAGTGCAGCCGAGCTGCACTGGCTGTGCTAGATGAGCACCAAAAAAGAAATAATTCTAACCAACGGAAAAAAATTCTGTGGTTTTACGTCGCGGCCCTACCGGGTATATCAAATACGGCTAATCTGTGCATTGGATGATAAATAAATCGCGTCTATGATGCAAAATGGCCAATAATGCGCAAAATTTCCGCTTTTGCGAAAAGTGGCCCCCCTTTAGCTGCCAGTTAGACCGGAAGCCCTTTTTTGTTAATATAAACGAAAGCATTGCCCTCAATTCTCTATTCATATGGAGAAACGCAGATCACATATCATACATCATGCGCACTCGCTGTTGTTAGGCACACACCATGCATTTCGCAATACCCCAAAATCCTAATTTTTGATTCGCTTTTATCAAGCGCTTTCTTCTACGCCTTCCTGTTTAGAAGTGAATGGGCTTGTCGTAGGTCGCCATGCACGCTTCCTTGAAGGCTTCGGACATGGTGGGGTGCGCGTGGCAGGTGCGGGCCATATCCTCCGACGAAGCGCCGTACTCCAGGGCAATCACTGCTTCGGCAATCATTTCCCCCGCGTTGGGGCCAATGATGTGGGCGCCCAAAATGCGGTCGGTGGTTTTGTCCGACAAAATTTTCACGAACCCGTCGGATTGGTCCACCTGAGAAAAAGAGGAGGCCATACATTAAAAAAGGAAGATGGTACGAAAAAAAGGGAGAAGATGAGGACGAGACCGGAAAAATTGAAGCGACGTGTAAAGTAAAGACAACGACTACAGTAAAAGATGAAGGTGTTCAGACAAGGCGCACGCGTGTGTTCGACGCGTTCAATCGAGGAAAGCGTTCATTTTGCACATCAAATAAAAGAGACAAAGCTTCCAGAAGATGAAAAAAAAAACGAGAACAAAATATGAAACAGACAATCGGAAAAGTATGGTATGTACCGCGCGGGCCCTGGAGTTGGCCGAGAACGGGAACACGCCCGAGTTGTACGCGGTGCCTGCCTCCTTGAGGTCCTCTTCGGTTTTGCCTACGACTGCCACCTCGGGGAAAGTGTAAATCACGCCGGGAATCGCGTCGTAGTTCACTGCCAAGAAGGTGGACCGAGAAGGAGCAGAAGGAGCAGAAGTGCGTCAAGGAGCGGAAGAAGCGGGGAGGCGGCAGCAGCAAGAAGCATGAGGAGATGCATTGACAAAGATAATACCGCAAGCTACAAGAAGCTCATAGGAATTATGGGTTAATCACCATGGAGAAAGGCAAGACTAGAAGATAATATCAGAAGGGTATCGTTATTGCGCTTGTTTGCATGTGCATGACTGCGTGGCTGCACACAGTTATAAAATTAGATATGTATATACCGTGGCCCGAGAAGCCGGCAATGTTTTCGACGCAGGCGATGCCCTCTTCTTCGGCCTTGTGGGCGAGCATCGGGCCTGCAATCACGTCGCCAATCGCGTAAATCGACGGCACTTTGGTGGCGAAGTGGTCGTCCACCTGTATAGAATAGAACACAGAACATATTACATAGAATAGAACATTTAACATGGAATGGAATGCAGAACTTAGCATTTGATGAAGTAATTGACTTGTGCGACAGTAAGAGAAAACACGTGGGCGACGCTTGAACGAGCGCAAAAGTACCAACCCACGTTTAATTCATATCACTTCCTTTACCACTGCAACGTCCACCAACCACTACTCCTTCTTCAAAGCTCTCAAAAACAAAACTCTCTCTCTCTTTTCCTCTCCTCCCTTGGACGCACCTCCACGCGGCCGATGCGGTCCACCGGGATGCCGAGCTCCTCGAGGCCCAAGCCTTGGGTGTAGGGGCGGCGGCCAATGGCCACCAAGCACACGTCAGCGTCCAGCACCTGGGCTTTGCCGTTCTTCACGTCCTCTACCGACAACTTGACCTGAATGTACAGCGAGGTAATATGGCCAAGCAGGATAAACAATTAAGAAAACCATCACGAACAAGCGCAAGCATAAGCGTGAGCGTGGACACAACCACCAGAATCACACGAGGCCACAAACTGCAAACTCCGTGCAGTATCAACTGAAGTACTAAAATGTGTACACAATGTTGCATTGAGTTACCGCGCCGTCGACGACTTCAGCACCGGTCACTTTCGAGCCCATCTTGAACTTGATGCCCTGCTTCTTCATGATCTACAAAACAGAAAAGAACAAAAACGCACAATAAGGAAGGGTGGTGGTAGACATTGATGCGCATCGCACCAGCGACCGCATTTGTAAGGGCTCGAATCAGAAAGCAACGCCAAGTACACAGTGCCAGGCTTCAAGCTCAAATGACGAACGCACCGTCATGAATTTCTTGGCGATTTCAGCGTCGGTGCCGGGAATAATGCGGTCCAAAAACTCGACCACCGTCACCTGCCAAACAATACAAAGGTGACCAAGGCACAAGGAAGCAGTGAGATGACTTCAATGGGGTATAAAGGGAAAATGCGGCCTGAGAAACGAGAGCAGTGATTTCTTAAGAGAAAAAGCATGCGATCTGGTTGACCTTCTACCAAGCCCGTCTCGTTCTCTATTTCTCGCTCTCGACTTCAATTACCTCGGACCCCAGGTGGCTCCAGACCGACCCCATTTCCAGGCCAATGACCCCGCCGCCAATCACCACCATCTGTGATAATTACATTAGGAGGCAATTCAAGACAAGCAAGCGACGGTGCGAGTATGTGTGCAAGCAATCGCTAGCGTAAGGAAGAAGAAGTCTGCAGCACACAGGCAAAGAGAAACAAGGGATCTACTTAAAGGAAGAAAATAACACGTGATAATTGACAAAATGAGTACTCCGCTCAGCTACTACATTCTTGAATATCAACCATTATTTGCCCGTAATCTCATATGTAATATATGTTCAGTGAACCGTTCAAAAAAGTTACCTTCTTAGGGACCGCTTTGATCTCAAGAGCACCAGTCGAGTCCACAATGATGCCGCCGGCGTTGTCGACAGGCACGGGTGGCAGCGGCGTCACCTCAGAGCCCGTCGCGAGGATGATATTTTTGGTCTCGTAAGCAGACGAAGCGCCGTCAGCGCCAGCCACGTTGACCTACAGAAAACGAGGACGAAAAAAAACTTCGGTCACTTTTCATTCACACGCGCATGCACTGCCCTATTCAGATCGGAAGTGCTTTCGGATCGCAAACAGTGCAGCCATGGCGCTATGGTCTACCTAGCGAGCTCCAACGATATGCGTTCTAATAGAAAAGTTCGCATTGAAGTTCGAACTCATTCTGTAACACCACCACCATCATCATCATCATCATCATGTCAACGCACCGTGTTGGGGCCACCGAGGCTGCCTTTGCCCTTGAGGTAGTCGACCCCGTATTTCTTGAACAAGTACTCAATCCCACCGGTGAGCGCGTCCACGGCCTTGCCCTTGGCGCTCTGCATTTGGCCCACGTCAAGCTCGAGGCCCGTAACCTGTGAGATGGACACACAAGCATTGACAGGCGCAGAAAAAAATAGCGATGAGTCAGCGACAGAGAACGAAATATTGAAGGCATACTCGTGGCGAAGAACTAGAATTACAAGTCTCATATACTGTGTTCAGCACGAAATTGAAAACATCAATAAAGAGATGGTAAGGCAAGCAAAGAGGTCTCCGAAGAGTGGCACGACAAGGATTTCTAATGCCCTGGATGAAGAAGTGGGCTCTTACGTTGATGCCGTGCTTCTTGAAGTCATGCTCCGCCTCGTGGTACAAGTGAGACGAGTGCAGCAGGGCTTTCGAAGGGATGCACCCCACGTTGAGGCAAGTGCCACCTAGGGAACCCCGGCTCTCGACACAAGCCGTCTTGAGGCCGAGCTGAGCGGCCTTGATCGCCGCCACGTAACCGCCAGGGCCGCCGCCTACCACGACCAAATCGTAAGCAGCTGCTGCCGCCTTGAGCGACTGAGTGGAGCCAAAGGCACGCGCAGCTTGAGCAGCCGACGGTGCGCCGGCGCGGAGTAAAGTAGCTCGGGAAAGCATGTTTGATTTACCTGCTGGTAGAGAAGATCACAAAGATTTTTTTTCCTTAAGTCCTGAATGAAGCCTTTAAAACGAAGACTAGGCATTCAAAACATGTGGGGAGATGCTCTGTTCTCATCGAGGCTTATCACGTTCAGGAGGCAAGACAAAGGACCCCTACGGCGTGCTCACCGGTTGTCTGCTCGTCGCTATCCGACTCTTGCGCAGGAGTAGCTGATCTGAGTAGCAGCAGCTGTCGAATGATTTTCGTGCCACCGTTTCTACGAATTCTTTTTGCGATGTCGTAAATTCTGACCCGAAGCAAGAAATCCATGAATCCATGAACCCGACGGCAATAAAAAGTACCACTGTATAAAAGAACGGGTACGTTTCAAAAAACACACGTGGAAGAACAGTCACATCCCATCCTCTCCACGGCACAGCAGCGACTGAACTGATTGTTACCTTGACACATCAGCCCTTTCGCGAAAGCATGCTCGTCGCAATCGGTCGCCTCTCGAATGGTAAGCACATTCGACATTACGGTCCGATTCGTAGCGGGTGGTGGATCCTAGAATCGAGTACTGTTGATGCCGCTTGAAACACGATCTCAGTTACTTCGGAAGGGTGAAACAGAGGTTCTGCACTGCGCTTTTGTTTCTAACGCAAAGATCCAACTCTCCACTGAACAGAGGCCATACTGCACCTCCTGCTATGGTCGGCTGTGGTAGCGGGCTTGATTCCCGTGGGCCACGCGGTTGTCCGCTCCTTGCCGCCGCCTTCGCTGCCAGCCCGGCAAGGCCCCTTGGACCGCTTCCGCACGGCAGGGAGCTGGCTCCTGGCAGCAGCCGTGTGCGCCTTCACCTACGCTTTCGGGGACGACTCGTCGAACGCGCTGCCAGGCATTCACAAGTCGTCGTCGCTGCTGCTGTGGTGTGGTGTGAACGTGGTAGGGCTGCTGGCATTCAGCGCCCTGTGCACCCAGGAAGCTCGCCACAGCGTGCGAGAAAGCTGGGTGCTGCGGCTCTACTGGCTGCTCATGGTGGGCAGTTGGGGCGCCGCTGTCGTCGTGCGCAGCGACGCGCTAGCCTCCGATGGCCTCGCGCAACACCCCACCAATCCAGCGTCGCTTTGCTTTTACGGGTTGGCGGCTGCAGTGCTGGCCCTGGGCGCAGCCTACGGCCTTTTCAACGCTCAGGTGTTGCAAAACATTGACAATGCAAAGAAACTAGGGCTAAAAGCTAGAAGTATTTCGATGAATTTTGTTGTCCCTAGGCCGAATAGCCACTGGAACTCTTGGTTGCAAAAAGGACTGGACCGCATAACCTTTAACGGTGTGCGGTGCTCTGTGTGTGTGTGTGCGTGTTCTTTCGTGATACTTCTCAGGAGCGCTTCCCCGAAAAGCGCATTCAGCCCCCACTGCGACTTCCGCCTGGATCGCCACCGAGCTACCATCGGTCCCTAAGCCCTTCGGGAGCTGCGTATGCGCCGCCGCCGTTGTTCCCGCCTGCTGCCCTTGCTTCGTCCTCCACCTCTGCTGCTGGTGCAGCGGCGGCGGCAACGAATGCTCGGCTCCAAGACGACGAGGACGCCACGGGCGATGAGCTCGCCAAGCGCCCTTCGCCGGTGGCTGCGGCGCCTGCCGCTGCTTTGGGCTCGGCTACTTCTGCTGCTGCTGCTGTCACGGTGTCCAGTACGACTAGCAGTGCATCCACCTTGAGAGCGCCGTTGCTTGGGAGCGGAGAAGAAGACGGCGAAGACCACCGCCAAGAGGACAGCAATTCTTGGGAAGCTTTAGGGGCATTCTACGGCGGCAACGGCGTACCTAGTGAAGAAAAACTGCCACGCAACCAGCGCGAGTGCCCAGAAGTCTATGCAGGCCCCCTGAGCATCATTTACTTCGATTGGGTGACGCCACTGGTGAAGCTCGGATTCAAACGGCCGCTAGAACAGGTACGGAATGCGCGCGTGTGCATTTGAAACAAGAGGAGGAGATGAAATTTTCTTATTATTTGTTTGTTAACGACGTGAATCAATTGACGTTCGGCCTACCAATTTCACGCGCCTCCAACCATTCACGCGTGTAACACTTTCCCTCGTGTACAAAAACAGGGGGATCTGGAGAAATTGCACCCCTCCGACGACCCTGTCGGTTTGAACAAGGCATTTCGCCAGGCGTGGGGGGAGCAGCTGAAGCGGCAGCGGCCCAGCCTGCTGACGGCGTTAGTGAAGGTGCGCTACGAATGAATGCATCGAAACCTAGCTCTTGAGAAAATGACAGACAGTTATTGTTGCCTAAGAAGAGAACATAGTATTGGCAAGCAATGATCTTATTGAGGTTCATGCACTATTTTGAAAAGAAACGTTTACGGTTGTTGTTCTTTCGAAGCATTGTTTGAATTCACCACACGTGCGTGCACGTGCGTTTTACAGGCGTACGGGAAAAGTTACGCGCTGGGCGCGAGCATTAAATTCGTGTACGACGCCCAGCAGTTCGTGGGTCCCTTGCTCTTGGAGCGGTTGATTACCTTCTTGCAAGAGAAGGACGACGAGGCCAATTTGGACGATTACCAGGCCCCGCCGATGCGAGTGGGGTACGTTGAACCAAATGTATGAGACTTTTTTTTTGCCGTGATTGTACCTTGTCTTGGGGTACGTTCTTCGTTTTTGAACTCGTGCATTTTGTTTGTTCCTTCACTTGGTTTACTCCTTTCTGTACAATCATTGTTTTTTTTTTCGCTTCCTCCTTTTTGTAGCTACGAGCTCTGCGCGCTCCTGTGCCTCAACGCCATCATTCAGTCCGTGTTCTTGCACGCCTACTTTCACTTGGCGTTTCGCACCGGGATGCGGGTGAAAGCCGCCATGATTACCGCGGTCTACGACAAGGCCTTGAAAGCCAAAGAGGGCGCGGCGGAGATGACGGCGGCCACCGCGGCGGCCGTAGACAGCAAAAGCAGCAGCAGCAGCAGCAGGAATAGTGGCAGGAGCAGTGAACACAAGAAAAACAAGACCAAAGGCGGGTACGCAGCACTGGACAATGGCAACAAAGCCGCGGATAGCGGCGGCGGTGGTGGTGATAACAAGGAAGACAAGGAGAAGAAGGAAGCGCAAGCGCACGAGGATGAGGCCAAAGCTGACATGCGGACCAAGAAGAAAACCGTAGGCGAGGTGAGCGTGTGATGCGCATCGAATGGATCTTGCCGAGTGTCGTTCTTAAGTCTATTGCACGCATTTTTTAGAACCACCCCCCCCTCTTTGCTTCTGAGTTTAGCTTCCTCTATGGCAGCTCAAATCGCTTCTCTTCCTGTCTTCACCGACCTCATTCACTCTTTCACTCCATCACTCCGGGTCCCCAGGTGGTCAATTTGATGGCAGTGGACGCGCAGCGGCTGCAGGACACCATGTCGTATATTGCCATGCTGTGGTCGGGCATCTTTCAGATCGTGCTGAGCTTGTGGTACTTGTTTTCGCTCCTGGGCCCGTCGGTGCTCGCGGGCGTCACCATTATGGTATAGACAGAAATACCGATTATTAGCGAGTCTTAAGAGTACAGAAAAGAACGTTTCTGGCGTATTTGATATATTTTGCTCAGTGCATTTCTCCTGTGAAACCTTTGTCTTGAAAGGCCTCTACATCAGTTGTGCTTGTCATAATGCTTGAAGAATGATGAACGCATCTCGCATCCTTTTATCGTTAGGTTCTCACCATTCCGCTCACGTCGAAAATTTCCATCGAGTCCCGCGCCCGGCAAAAGCGGGTCATGAACATCAAGGACACCCGCATCAAGGTGGAGAACGAGGTGCTCGGCGGCATGAAAATCATCAAGTTGTACGCGTGGGAGCGGCCTTTTATGTCCAAAATCACCGCCACGCGGGACCGCGAGTTGCATGCTCTCTGGAAGTACCAGCTCTTGCAAGTACGAGATTTATTATCCCCTGATTTTTTTCTTTGTGAAATCAATCTTTGCACTATTCCGTCTCCTCTATTTGTCTTGAATTTCACTTTGCTGTTCTTTCCTTCCGTGTGGTCTTCACCGCGTCATTATTTTTCTCTCGTTTTCTTCTTCTCTTATCAGGTGGCCAGCCGAGTGCTGTGGAGCGTGGTGCCTACTTTGGTGTCCATCTCCACTTTCGCCGTTTACACTTTGATGGGCAACACCTTGACAGCAGCTGACGCTTTTACTTCGCTAGCGCTCTTCAACTTGCTGCGCTTTCCCCTTGCCATGCTTCCGTCCGCCATTGCCCAGGTATTTTAAAATATTGACGTATTTTTCACGTACTCTTGGGAAGGATTTTTCACGATGGTGCACTCAGGGGCAACTTTTACCTGGGAGAAGTTGATCTAGGTGTCATGTCTCCCGTGTTCCCTCATCACCCTCCCGCCTGCGTGTGCCTCGGGTGTTTGCATCACGTGTGTGCCTGTAACCTACCTACCTACCCCGTGTGAATATCCCACCTCACAGGCGGTGGAGGCCGGCCTCTCTTTGGAGCGGATTCGGAGCTACTTGCTCGCGCCCGAAGTGCGCCCTCTACCACCTTTGCCTGACAGTACTTGTGACGAGGAGAACAAGAGTAAAAGCAGAGGCAAGCACCAATACGAACCGAAACTGCTACCACCACCACCGCCACCGACGGAGGCAGCAACTGAAGTGGTGGGAGCTACAGGGGCTGTGCGAACGCCTCTACGCATTGCCGACAGCTCATTCAGCGCGGGTCGGTCGTTTTCTCCTGGAGGGCCCGCCTTCGGTGGCAGTGAGTATGGCGGCGACAGCCGCAGTCAACAACAAGGAATACATGGAGGAGATGACAACGACGAGGCTCCAAGGCTGGAATTGCAGCACGCCACCTTTGAATGGGACGCGGGGGTGCCCTTGCTGGAAGACGTGTCGCTTTCCGTGAAGCAAGGGGAGCTGTGCAGCGTGGTGGGGTCGACAGGGAGCGGAAAGTCGGGCCTGCTGGCGGCGATTCTGGGGGAGCTCGAGCCTACGGGGGGCACCGTAACGAGCCGGGGCAGCATTGCCTATGTGGCGCAGGTGGCGTGGATTCAAAACGCGAGTCTCAAGGACAACGTGCTGTTTGGGAAAGCTTTTGACGCGGAACGGTATAAGAATAAAAAGATACAGTTGTGGATCTGTCGTGCGTCTGCCATTCTCCTATTTTCGTCCTCCTCGTCAAACGAGCCGAGTACTTGTACACCAAGCCGCGTATCGCATATCTCTTCTTTTCCAACTCTTGAGAGTATTCCAGTTTTTTTGCAATGGCACACACATAAACTTACGTCTGCATGACTCTTCTTCCTGCTAAATCTCAACAACAGATACGCGGCCGTCGTCGACGCGTGCTGTTTGACCTCGGATCTGGCGCAGCTGCCTGAGGGAGACGCCACGGAAATTGGGGAAAAGGGCATTAATCTGTCGGGGGGTCAAAAGCAGCGGGTGGCGATGGCTCGAGCCGTCTATGCCGACGCAGACTTGTACCTCTTGGACGACTGCCTCGCTGCTGTAGACTCGCAGGTTCGTTTCAAACCCCCTTTTCCTTTCTCTCAGTTTTAGCTCGCTTTTGCTTTCCTTCTATCAATAGTGTTTGTCTCCTTTCTCAAGGTTGCACCTTTTTCTGCAAGCTATCATACGCTGAATGATCTTTGCCATAATATTCACTTACTCTCTCTCCATCCATCGTCATGGATCCTCAGGTGGCCCACCACATTTTCAACAAGTGCTTGCGCGCGCCGAACATGCTCCGCGACAAGGCGGTGCTCCTGGTCACCCACAACTTGCAGCTGGTGACCCAGTCCGACACCGTTTGCCTGCTCCACCACCACCGCGCTGCTTACGTGGGCGACGTGGCAGGTTTCCTCGAGGTGAGTCGAACGCACTGCCTTGCCTTGGCTGAGTTGAAGCACTGAACATGTAACACGTGTGAGAACTCAATGCGGTAGCAAAAGACGAGGGCGTCATTGCTGTAGGGAGTTAATTTAGGCTGCGTTGTCTCTCGTCGTGCTATTTTCCTTTGCCCCTTGAATAATCCCTGCTGCACTGTACGAATATACGTAACAGTTCCCATTCTAACTGTGTTCTTCAATCTCCAGGCGGACCACGACCTGGCTCGGCGCTGCAAGGACACGGCCGACGAGCGCGCGAGCAGCTCTAATGTGATGCGGAGCTCCACGTCCATGGACGATTTGGACAAGGCCTTCTTGAACGCCATGGGAGATGACGACAGTAGTAGCAGCGGTGGTGTTGGTGGCCAGGCAGCCGCAGCACCAGCCTCAGCTGCTCAGAAAGAAGAGAGTGCTGGCAGTGGCGGTGGCGGCGCAGCGGCAGATGAACCATCAAGCAAGGAGTCGAAGCCAGCGTCAACTGAAAAAGGTCCCGCCTGCGGAGGAGGAAAGAAAGAGCCCAGTGCGCCCAAGAAAGGCGACAAAGAGGGCGGCAAGTTGATCGAAAAGGAAACCATGATGCGCGGCTCCGTGTCGTGGTCCACTTACAAGGTGAGAGAGTGGGCGTTTTGACAAGAGGAGGGGGAGCGAGTGAGAGATGTTTACGAAGAAAAGTGGTTTTATTGACCTCTGCTCTCAAACCAAGTACCTGCTGTGATGTTGCCATTTGGTTTTTAATCTCTTTATTCTCTTTATTCTCTTCTTCGTCTTATTTTGACTTTTTCTTCATTTTGATCACAGCTCTACATTCAAGCCGCGGGCTCCTTGACCGCCGTTGGAGGGGTGGTGGGCGGCCTGTTGCTGTACAATTTAGTGGCCGCAGCCACCAACTACTGGCTCGGATACTGGGCCGACCACGCGGCGCCTCCAGACACAGATGACGACAGCATGAGCGAAGACGGAGAAGACGAGGGCCAGCTCAAGAGCTCCACCGGCTTGTCGGTGTACGCGGGCTTGAGCTTCTTCACCATTTTGGTGTCGTTCTGCGCGGTGCTCTCGTCCACGCTCGCGGGCCAGCGGGCGTGCCGGCATTTCCACGACGCCATGGCGGTGGGGGTGCTCAAGGCCCCCATGGCGTTCTTCGACACCACCCCGCTGGGGAGGGTGGTGAACCGCTTCTCCAAGGACGTGTACACCCTGGACGAGCAGCTGCCGGTGACCCTGTACTCGTGGCTGAGCTGCGGGGTGGCAGTCCTGGTGGCCATTGCCACCGTGGCTCTGGTGGTGCCGTGGTTCCTCGCGGCGTGCCTGCCCATGGGCTGGGTCTACTACAAAATCATGGTCCTGTACATCCCGACGAGCCGGGAGCTGCAGCGCTTGGAGTCGGTCACCCGGTCGCCGGTCTTTTCGCACTTCGGGGAGACCTTGGAGGGGGCGTCTACGGTAAAGAATGTTGTTCTTGTAGATTCACACTTCAAATGCAACTGACTCTTGTTTGCTTTTTATTGGGGAAATAGAGTATTCCTCGAATCTCAGTCTTCCTGCTTTCTCGATTTCTCCAATCTTCCCTGTTTTGAACCCTCTTCTTTTGCCCTTATTTTTTTTTTTTCTCTCTCTCTCTCTATTCAAAGGTGCGTGCCTTCCGGGCTCAAGCGCAATTCACTGCATCCACCTTCCACAAATTGGAAGCCAACTTGCGGTCTTACTACTTCAACGTGTCTTCGAACCGGTGGTTGGCCTTGCGGCTTGAGGCCATCGGCACGGGCTTTGTGACCTTTGCGGCGGTGTTAGCGGTGGCGGGCGCGGGCGCAGTGAGCGGCGGGCAAGGAGGCTTGGCGTTGACTTACGCCCTCAACATTACGCAGGTAAATTGATTTCGTTAAGTAGGTACGACGAAAGAGGGTATCAATAGAACAGAGAGGAAAGATGCTGCGTGCTCGGAGAAATAGACGTGTAGGTGTAGAATGTCGTGGAGACCATTCATGTGGTTCTGCCGGTGGCGCTTATTTATCGAAGCATAAAAAGTATCCAAGGAGTCCATCACGGCCTTTCGCAACTGCTCTTCCGTTTGCTTTTTCCTTGAAATACCACATTAGGTGCTCAACTGGTACGTGCGCATGTCATCGGACCGCGAGTCGCAAATCGTGGCGGTGGAGCGGCTGCAAGAATACGCCGAACTGGCACCAGAAGAGCCGCCGCCGCCGCCGCCTTCTTCATCCGACGGCGACCATCGCCAGAACGCCATGGTGGTTGCCAGCGGCGGCGGCGGTGCTAACGGTAGCAGTGGCCGACGGCAGTGGCCCGCGCCGCCTCGCGATTGGCCCACGCACGGCAAAGTGGAGTTCGAGAAGTGCAGGATGCGCTACCGCCCGGGCCTGCCGCTGGTGCTGAAAGGCGAACAAGAGCAAGGGTTGACCTGCACCATCGAACCCGGGCAAAAGGTATTATTAGCACCTCATGACAAATACTCGCGGTATTTTTCAATGCATAGATCCGTTCTTCTTTCTTATCGCGTTGAAGTGTTTCTGTATTGAAAGTGTTGAAACAGGTTACTTTTCTTTGCATGTACTGTATCATTTTTATGCGTCAAGCTCCTCTTTTCCCATATTTCAATGCTGTATCTTGTGTGCCTCTAATTTGTTACCATCGCCGTTGCCGTCATCCTCGATCACAAAAAGGTGGGCGTGGTGGGCCGCACGGGCGCAGGCAAGTCCTCTCTGCTTTTGGTGCTCCTGCGCCTCGTCGAGCCAGAACCGGGGAGTCAAGTGAAGGTCGACGGCGTCAACGTGCTGAAAATGGGCCTGGAAGACCTGCGAAGCCGCGTCTCAATCATTCCGCAAGATCCGGTGCGTGCATACGTGCATGCGTGTATCCGTATTGTATGGGCTGTGAAGTTTTCCTCTTCGTTTCCCCTTTTTGTCACTTGTTGGCCCTTTCAACCTTGAAGTTTGCGTATGAATTGAATACTAGCACGTGCGCTTCCTTTTTTTTTTCTTTTCTCGAGGCCGTCGTTTTCACTTCTTGTGTCCTTCTGTGCCAGGTGCTCTTCACGGGGGACGTGCGGTTCAACGTGGACCCGTTCGGCGACCACCCCGACGCGGCCGTGTGGTCGGCCCTCGACCGCGCACACCTGGGCGCCCACGTGGCCACCCTGCCCGACGGCCTGGCTTCGGAAGTGGAAGAAGGCGGCCGGAACTTCAGCATGGGCCAGCGCCAGCTCCTGTGCTTGGCCCGGGCTTTACTGCGGGCGTCGCGCATTTTGCTCTTGGACGAGGCCACTTCCGCGGTGGACCACCACACGGACACCCTGGTGCAGGCCACGATTCGCAGCGAGTTTGCGCACTGCACGGTGCTCACCATTGCGCACCGCTTAGACACCGTGGTGGACTACGACCGGGTCCTGGTGTTGAGCGACGGGAAACTGGTGGAAGACGATTCGCCGACCAAGCTCTTGGACCCGGAGGTGTACCCCAACGGCATTTTTGGTACCATGTACAGCGCCCACCAGCAGGGCCTCCTGTAATTTTAAAGTAGGATTTCCTATGCGGCTGACTCTTTTTCTGTTTGGTTGCCCCTTCTTCTGTTTCCTGTTGCTCACTCTTCATCGACTGTCCCGGTCTAGACACAAGACGCACTTTCTTCTTGTCCACCCCGACATCCCAACGAGGCGAATTCCAATTCAGATGCACATAATGGCAAATCTGAACAAATACAAATTTGTCCACATGGCGCATCTTTCAATCCGCCACTAGGTTTCTAAATTCAATCCAATCACGAAACCCATTGCTAAGTGTTCAAGTGCCCTCGCGTGAGGTCCACTGTTTGTCGGTATCGGTTATCGGGCGACGCTATTCGGTTATCGGACGACTGCCGACTGCCCGGTGTTGGTGTTGGTGTTAGTGTTATAGGTGTCCGGGAATCGGATGGCTTTGGATCGACTCATCCCTGTAGCCACGCACGCATGTTGTGAAAACCGAAGGAATCGTCTGCTTACTTGCTATGAAGTTCTGCTTGCATATCAAGTGGTAAGAGATGTCAAGGCCACTCCGTGTTCAACCGCTTTCGATTGCGTTCTTAGCAACGTTCGTTGCCTGCGTGATTGGCGGAGCGACGCCCATCTACGACGTAAAATGGCGTGGTCTCGGGGTCACGACTCACGGTGGGGTGAAACTGCTTCTAATCCGCTGGCTCAGGGCGGAACTGTAGTCAGTTTCTAGTTTGGCCAGTGCTGATTACGGCCATTGTACATTCTGTTAATGAAGATATCTGACAGAATTGCATGGTATCAGATTTCTACGCAAGCTAGGCTCCATTAACTTAAAGCGTGCAAGTAGGTTGGACATTCAAATAAGTAATAGCCCGCTGCACGATTCATTGAGTCATTCCTCAACTGAAATGCGGTGAGATTGGCTTTCCTAACCTCGAGATTTTACATTTTGTTTCCCTAAAAAGGGCGCGTCATTTTGCGGCCTAGCTCTGGCAAAGCCCGCGGCGGTCGTGTGCTCGGAGTACTAGGACCTTCTGGCTCGGGCAAGTCGACTCTCCTTCAAGGGATTAGGTAGGCTTAGCTCACAAATGAAAAATGTTTTCTTTTGTCCAAAAATTCAACATTATAATTCGCTACGCACTCTATTGATTCATTGCCTGCGCCTACTTTCGCTGCGCTAGTAGCATAGGCCTTATTGTGGCATGTGTTGTTGTCCTCTTCAGACTAGCTCTCTCATCACGCCCCTTCGATATTTTTGAAATTTCTTCCCTGTTATTTTATGCGTTATGCTTGTTCAGTGGCACTCTTCCAGGAGGCAGCAACCGTGTGCTGCGCGGCGAAGTAAACTTTCAGACCAATGGAGACAACTCTTCCTTGGTTGAGGCAAACTCGAGCAGCAACAGTAGCAGTAGCAGCGATGTTGAAGCGACATTGCCACGAAAAATCCCTGAAGTAGTAACGGCACGCAGCGGCGTAGGCGTGCTGCCTCAGGAGACCACCTTTTTCAGCTGTCTTTCGGTACGTGCCCTAACAAATCAAAGTTATTTTTCAAGGCATCTTTCATAACCATTTATGCTTTCCATCCTATTCTTCGTCGTGCTAGGCCCGAGAGACGTTGGAACTGGCTTGCTTTCTCCAACAGCCCCGTGCGACAGTTTCCGAGCGCAAGGCGTTAGTGTCCAGCGTGATCCAATCGTTGGGCCTTGAAGAATGTGCAGAGCGCCGCATGGGCGCCAGCGGTGGGAGCTCTGGCGGCGGCGGCAGCAGCCAAAGTGGGCTGAGCGGCGGCGAACGGCGGCGCGTGGCAGTGGCAATGGAGCTCTTGAGAGGCAACCCACACCAGCACCAGCAGCAACAGCAGCACCAGCAACAGCAGGAGCAGCAGCAGCAGCAGCTGCAGGGGGGGCAGAATGACGATTCCACGGCACTGAGTTCAAAGGAAAGAGGAGATGCCGCGTCATCAGCAGCCGGAGCGCTGCGCCTGATGGTGGCGGACGAAGCTACTTCTGGGCTGGACTCCAGATCAGCGCTGCACGTGGTGAGATGGACGAGCGAAATCAGGAATGATTGAAGTTTATCATGCTTCCTGTATAAACATTGACAACTTACAGAGCAATCCTTCCAATGCGTCATTACAGTAATATTTTTTAGCTTCCTGTTTCACCTTGTTCTCTTCCGCTTTCACTTTCTCTTGTACCTTCCGCCGTCTCCCCCATTAGATGCAATTGCTGAAAGCTGTAGCAGTAACGCACGGCGTGCCAGTGGTGGTAACTCTGCATCAGCCACGGTCGGAAATCTGGCACAGCTGCCTCGACGACGTCCTGCTCCTCGGCCCCAACGGCACGGTAATTACTGCCTAACCAATTCGTGTTATTGTACGCGTGCTCAACGTTGACGTGTCTGTCCTCTGCGAGTATGAAGCATACGCATAGCATCGTTGTTGGCTTCGTTTACAATTGTGTTCGCCGTACATTTTCTTTGCCTTATTTTTTGTCTGCTTTTTTATTTCTTATTTAATTTCTGCCGTACTATAAAGGTGATGTACCACGGGCCTCGCGACAAAGCGTTGCCCTACTTCCACAACGTGCTTCCAGCTTTTGACGCGCAGCTGCAATGCCCTTCCATGACCAACCCTGCCGAATGGCTGATTGACCTCGTGAGCGTGGATTGCGGTATGGGTGGGTGTTGTTGGTAGCACCATGACTTTTTTTGAATACAGTAGCCTAGGCGATTTTGCGCACTGTCGCTGATCCTGGATACAAAATTCTTCGAAGGGGTTATTTTCTTTTGTTACCTTCCTTCTCTTTTGACGCCGGGTAATTCTGTTCAGGGAACTCCATCTTTCCACCTTTCCTCTTGTTCTTCTATGCCCTGCACATCGTCTCTATATCCACTTGTTCCTTGCACCCCTCCCGCCAAAAGGAAATGCATCGCGCCGTGCTGACGACGAAGCTCGCTGTTTCTATTTGGCTCAAGCTTGGCAATCCACCAGCACTGCTGCCTCGTCTTCTTCCTTTTCCTCTTGGTCATTGCTGCCTCCACTCTTTAGTCGAGTGGCGTCGGCACTGCGCATCAGAAGAAGGCCAAATCGATGGCAGGATCAACCCCATTCAAGTAGAGCCACCGCCACGCCAGCGTCCATGGCTAGGATTGAAGAAGCGACGACGTCATCAGGAGCAGCTCCGACAACAAGCACCACAAGAGCCGAAGTGCAAGGCGTTTGGGTGGCAGGGCAAAGGCTGCAGCCGCAGAAAAGTCAACCACCACGACGGTGGGGACACCGGATTCTCAATCGACTCTTTGTTCGCCCCTTGTTGTCGTCCTTGTCGTCAACCTTAAACCCACGGTCCATAGCACTGGCAAGCCGGCGAGTGGGAGCTCTGTTGAAGCGCGCTTACCGACAGGTAGTACACGTGTGTGTGTGTGTGTATTTCCCATGAGGAGAATGAACGTGAGAGATTTATGACGTGATGTTAGGCCACATGTCACGCACCTACCATTTTCATGTTGTTTCCCGGTTCCACCTCATGTATCATAGCTTTCCTCTATTTCTTCTTACTTGATCATTTTGGGTGTTCCATGCCTCCCCTGTGCCTTCTTCTTCTTCTTCATTCATGTTCTTCTTCATTCTCTTATGCTCAGGCCATTCGCGACCGCCTCGTGAACGGCCTTCGTGTGGGCGTGGCCTTAGCCCTGGTCGGGGTGTTTGGAGCCCTGTTTGGCACGTTCGGCCCCTGCATCACCGCAAAAGACGCTGCCGACCGCTTCGCCCTAATATCGTGAGGCAAAAAATAAGAGTCAAAGACCTCCTTCAGTAAAAGCATATCGTGCCCACTTGTTCCTGTTCCATTTTTTTTAAACGTTCGTCCTTTTTCTTTTGCTTGCCATTTATGCATGCTTCAGATTTGCAGTAATCAACATGGCGATGATGGGCACCACCAAGAGCTTAGAGGGATTTGGCCGGGAAGCCTCTGCCGTTTTGAGAGAAAGAGCCTCGGGGCAATATTCCGCCCTAGAATACCTCTTGGCGAAGGTGCAGTGTGCTTTTCTTTTGTTATTTCCTTAAATTCAGACAAAAGTCTTACACACGCTTTTCATAGTAACCGTTTTTTCTTTGCTCTTATCTGTAAAATACTTTTAATCTTTCGTTCCTGCCACTTGTGCTTTTCCTTCTCTTGCAAGTACTCTTTTTGGTTTCTCCTTCACTGTGATCGTTATAATCGCACCATCTCATGAATATTTCCAGACTCTCGTCGAAGTGCCCTCGGACGCTTCCCTCGCTGCTTTCTTTGGCCTTTGCCTTCACCGACGCACGCAGCTGCGGCAGGAGGCAACGTGCATGACGGCGACATTAGCAGCGGTGAGTTCATCAACTGAGAAACACCCAGCAAAACGCACACGCATAGAAAGATAAGAAATTATAAAATGAGCATGCCTGCAGAAATTCTTTGAAAACATCGTTTATCCATCCTGCCAAGATTGCATAAGTGCTTGCGTGAGCAGAACGTGTTCGTAAAAGACAACAATAGAGAATTCCCCTCTTTGTCTTGTTTGAAAGTTTTTGTATTTCCCTCTTTTGTTCGTTAACGAAATGTATGTTTTACATGTGCATATGCGTGTGTATGCGCATGATGAAGGTGGGAGCGTGCAGCGCTGGCTTAGGCTTTGCCGTGGGCGCGTGGGCGCCGAGTCCTGAATCAGCTTTGGCGGCGGGGGCCCCCGTCACCGTCCTGCTCATGGTACAGTAGGAAGTGTATCTATTGTTGTCGCAGCGGTTGTATGCAGCACCGATTCAAGTTAGTCTTGGGCTCAAGGGTGTTGCGTAATTTGTATACTATCTTTTGAAGGAACATGTTGTACTTTAGCCTTGGGTTTCATGTAGAGAATCCTGAGTATTTAGGTACCTAAACAACACCCTTTCGTCTTCATAGTGCCTCCGTTGCATCTTTCACTTAAATCCTACCCCCCCCCCTGTCCTTTTCTTATGCTCTCTCGTTCTCTCTTTCTCCCTCTCTCTGTTTGTCTCAAAGGTGCTCGGGATCAAAAACCCCGGAGGCTCGTCTTCTGGGCGCCCGCCGCTTCCCAAGTTCCTGCAATTGCTAGCAGCTTGCTCCCCCATCAAGCATGGAATTGAGGTGCGCGTGTCCAAATACATGGGGGGGGGGGGGGGCTGGTGGAAATGGCTGAATGTTTAAAGTAACAGTTCTTTTGCTTGCTTTCGACGTTATGAAGTCGTGCCGTTTCGTTGTAGTTAACCTCTCTATCACCTAGGCTCTGGCAACCGCCGAATTTGCCGGTGCATCTCTTGGGCTTGGTAGCAGCAGCTCAAGTAGTGATGAGAAATCTAAGGGGAGTGGTGATGTTAGCAGTAGTGCAAGCGGAACAGGAAAGATGGAGGAAGGTATTAGAGTAGGAGGGCCTCTTCGAATGCTACAGAGGAGGTTGAAGCAGAAACTCTCAGACGCGGGCGCCTCTGCTGCCGATACTTTAGGCCAGGTAGAACCATTGTTGCCTCTGGAAGAGCTCGTACTCTATGTGGGGGGTGTAGATGGGCTCGTCTTGAAACAACCTTGCTCGCTTTCTTCGTCTTCTTCTCACTCAATCTTTCTCAAAGGTCCCTTCATTTACTTGAATGTTCAGCAATGCCTTCGTCGGTCCTTCTAACCTCAGCTTCCTTCCATGTCAGGCGGCTTCGGGCGACGACGTCCTCGCTCGCGTGGGCGTAGAGTCCCTCGCCCCAGAGGGGGGGTCCTACAGCTGGGAGTTGCCGATGCAACGGCTGGGAAAACTCTTTGTGGCAGAAATGGCGGTAAGATTTTTCGCAGAAACGAGATAGGGGAAAGACAATGCGTCCTTCTTGTTTTGTGTGTGAGCACAGACATGTGAAGGAAAATACCCTGTCAAAAATGGACATGACGTGTTTTTTTTTTCAACTCTTCAGTTGCCCGTATGTCACCACTTTCCATGGCCTTAGTTCTCATTCTTAAGGATAACATGAATGCGCACCGGTTTGTTTTATGCTTCGTGCCATGAAAAAAAACAGGTAGCCTTGGTAGGGTTAAGTATTGCTCAGACGCCACGGTTTGCTCAGCCTCAGAAAGGGCGCGAACCTGGTCCCACCGATGCACCAGAAAGTACACATGGTGAGCCGAATGTGGCTCTTCCTGCCCTTCATAATAGTGATGGTGGAAGCTCAACTATAGCAACCACATCGGAAAGGACAGCAGGAGGAGTCGACGAAGAGGCGGTGGAATTGGGTGATGCTGAATCTGAGCTCAATATTTCCTCTCTTGATTGGGCATCAGCGGGCATTGCGCTCGCTACTGGCCTTGCGGCTGCTAGTCAGGGCATGTGATGGCACACTTTCGGCCATTTCAGCCAGTCAGATGGGTTCTCTTTGGTGGAGGTGCCCCTATTGGCTGTTGGACTTCACGTGCATGTATATCGCATAGATCGAGCTCGATTTAACGGAACTACTCGGGCGCAACAACTTTGATGCAGCAACGTCCACAAGTAGTATTCTTCAGCATACGCATAGCAAATTGCGAACTCGAACTAATACTGTACAAACCCAAATGGCGCAGAAGCCGGTGCGTGCTTTGCGCGCGAACCAAAATCGATCTAGAAGTCGGCAGAGGGAAGGCAGGAAGTTAGTTCTTTCGCCCCCCCCCCCTCGAAAGTGGAAAGTGACCATGAAATATGAAATATATTTTGAACTTTGAACCAGAATTCGATCTCCTCGATGTCTATTTCTGTATTATATCTGTATTGATGAAGATACGCTGTTGCTCCTGCTCTTGGGCGCGCCGAGCAGCCCCATACGCCCTACGGCACCAAAGACAACACCCCCATCATGCACGAGATGGTTAAGACGAAGCGCACGTTTACGATAATAATATATTACTATATTATATAAAGCCCAAGCCTGGTTTTTAGTCCGGCTCGAAAGATTCTGCAGACGCCGACTAGATGGCACCCTGCTGCCTGTAAGTTACTTAATCCAGTCCCCCCAACGAGGGAATCAGATGAATCTCCGCTACTCCTCTGGCGTAACGCGTGGCTTTTTTGTCGCACAGGAGTGGTCGCAGCCGTGGCTTGCCAATGTCAAAAGGCGCTTTCTTGGCAGGTATAGGGGGATATTGATAGGACCATGTTTCGGCGTCCTGTACGGTATGTCAGCTTTGAGAACCTGGCTGAACTATATACAATTACATCCGGCCACTTGATAAAACCGCGCTGCTGAAAAAAGGCATGTGCGCCTGATTAGCTTCTTATGTTTGGTTTGCGCTGCGTTGCTTTTCATCTCTACCTGTTAGCCTACTTTAATTCCGGCCCTTCGGAGCCTGCCTCAAAAGGAGAGTGCGTCACTCAACCAGTATTTAACTGCCGCTGCATCCGGGTCATAGGCACCTGGGAAAATTGACCAGTCCAAAGATCCACGGCTTTATTTCTTTAATAAAGAATTCAGCTAGTCCCGCAACTGCATTGCCAGATTTACAGAACACTGTCCAGTTCGCAAGTCATCCTCGGTCCTTAAAGGGGGGCCTCCAAATGACGTCACCCCACCAACAAATCCCAGAGATGGGATACCCAAGCCGCTATTGTACTCTTGCTGCTAGCCACTTCAAGGCGCAAAATTGAATCAGCTAGGCGAGGTAACCTTTTTTAATATACCTGGCTACATGGCTACATCTGAGCATCCGAGTGCATTTTTGTTTACAAGGAAGAATTATAAGTACATGGAATGTATAATTCTAAAATTCAATACAGGTAGGGAGTAAAATTCCCCCCTGTGGTGCGCTGTTTCACCACTCTATCGCGCGGGATAAAGACGATTTCGGTAACAAGTCTAGTCTAGTCTTGCCTTGTTGATTAATACTCTCCCTAAAATAAAGAAAGGCGAATACACAGCAGCCACAGAAGCACATATAGAATGCACTTGAGCTGCATATGCGCTTACAAATTCGCTCCACGACGCTTAGGGCTCCAACTGGAACCTTTCCTCCAAACAAGTCTGTGGGATTGAGTTCTTCTCGTTTTTTGTCACGTCCCAGGTCCACGAGGCATTTCTCCGGGCTATTTTTTGCCCCAGCAGGGGGTCGTCTCAACTTTTTAATCAGGAGTCGGGCGCCAGCCGATCTAAGCTCTAAGCACCGCTAGTCCTCTTTCTTTCAAACGAAGTATGGCTCACGTAGTAGCTGCAATGTTGAAGGCTATGCAAACACGAATGTGCATAGTCTTAAGAACAACATGAATTGCTTCTCCGCTCCAGAAGCCGCACTTAGCGAGGCCGAACAAAGATTCGATTGTGTTCAGGCTCGGACTCACTTGCTATCCGAGTTCGGTGGAAGGTTCTCACCGCTCTCCAAGCGGTAGATTGCTGAGGGACTTCGATGGCACAGGAAGCGCACTGAGTCAGACCCACATGCAGGGGCAAACTAATTCACCTACTTACCTATCTAAGTGTCTAATGTGTTTTGGTATTTGGGTGGAGGGAAAGCGGTAGCTGAAGCCGAAGTCGCTCATTTGAGCCTTACCCCATCCCAAGCCGGAGCGAGGAAGCCCTGTCTTAAAATCCTCCTTCAATGTTGTGATAGCTGGACGTGCTTCGGCAGCGGCTGCGTCAACAGCCGTTAACGAACACGGCGGTAAAGTATCAACGAACTTTCTGGCCGTTTAGGCCGGGTTCGATATTTTCCCGAAAGCCGAACGCCCTGTTCGTTTGGGTTCCTTAATTCTGGCGAAAGCGAACTCCCGTTCCGTTCGGGTTCGATAACTCCTGGGTAAATGAACCCGCCTACCAGCGCAAGGATCTCTGCGCTAAAGCACCAATTATGGCTGTGTAGCGGCCGTTTCTGTACCGAAATTCGATGGTTTTGCGCTACGAACCCAATTTCGTGAAAGGACCCCCCTGTACTGACCGTTTATTTTCTAGAAATGGGAGAATGCCGGAAGGTTCTGGGCGGCGGACCAGCAATTTATTCGAGGCCATGGACGCTTCGAGTGCAACCGGGATATCAAACGTAGTGAGTTGAGGTGCTTAGAGTATCGCCGATCGTTTACGATCCGCCGTGCAATATCCACCTCCTCATAATGTTCGAGGCGCCAAATCTCGGCACAGCATCCACCGCACGGGCTTCTTGTCGCGTTGTAGCAGAAAAGAATTAAAATCACTACCCGCACACTACCAACAAATCTCCATATATTTCCAATAGAGATACCACTAAAATTTTTTGGGTTTTTCTGCAACACACGTCGCCTTGTATTGTAACGCGACATGCATTTCTGTTAATACGTTTAACCTTTGCTCGCGCGCCTTCCTCTTTGTTTTTCTGCGGAGTGCGCAAGACCCCCAAATACCTCGCTTTTTGCAAGATTTTCCGAAGGGTTTTTGGCCAATGCCCCTCCCCCTCCTGAATCACCCCGCACTTGCTTGGTTTGCGCAACGTGCACGCATTCCCACTTCTTCCCATAGCATTGGCTTCTGGGTCATTTGGGTTTGTATTGGCTAGAGTTCCGTGAAAGGAGACAAGATCCGCCTCCTCGAACCATAAGAGGTCGATGCCGGATTCCGTTTTTTATTGGTGTGCGCGTTCGCCAAACGCCAACGAACACGGCGATACCAACGAACTTTTTTTCGTCAAGGTCGGGCTCGTTAGTTCATCGAAAGCCAGAGGCTCTGTTCGTTTGGGTTCGTTAATTCTGGCGAAAGCGAACTGCTGTTCCATTTGAGTTCGCAAATACTTTCTTCTTTTTTTTTCGCTGCTTTTGAAGAGGCGACAAGGGAAGTGAACTTTTTTTCCGGCTTGGTTCGTTTCCCATGCACCAGCATATTCCGGGCGCTGCGAGACCAGTTTGAGACAGGCCCCGAAGGGCCGGAATTAGACAAGTTTTACCAGTTTTACCAGCAGGGGCAGGAGAGAACGGGGACAGGCCATGTCCTAAATACCAACGGACAAATTTTACTGCCGACACTGGCACTTTCGGCACAATTTCCACAAAATGGCTCAGCTCTGCGGCGGCATAAAAGCCTAAGAACTCAACCATTTAATGAGCGGACTAGAAGGCGGTCTGCCTTATATGTTGCATTGAATTAGAGATAGATAATGATAGGAGGCCCTGGGCAACCTTCCCAGCTCCATGTGAGCATGGTTGACCACACAAATAGGCAGTACTAGAGGTTGTACACAAATCCGACTGATTTGCGTTGATATCCCCTATCACTACATTAGGGTGCTCTGCCTCTAGCGGAAGCGTCGGTCCGTATACCGGACCTCACTCTACTCCCCCACGCAACGCGGTGAGAGGCAGGGGGCGCGCAG